>Ga0222424_100097_pt1 | contig 140977 bp, 142 predicted proteins | sample 2B2ome_FD_182468 | JGI IMG/M metagenome (GOLD analysis project Ga0222424, IMG submission 182468) | Enriched microbial communities from leaf-cutter ant dump, University of Wisconsin, Madison, United States - 2B200A (version 2) | ecosystem: Environmental > Terrestrial > Nest > Insects nest > Nest...
AAGGAGAAAAACAGCGACTTGACCAGATCACAAGACCCGAAACATATCTAAAAGGCGGGTCAAATCTCGGTGGAAATACCGGGTCACTTCTCAGTGAAAATCAACAACCTGCGCTCATGAACATCATTATCGGTCTCATCGTCACCGTCGGCTGCGTCTTGGGCGGCTTCATGGCCATGGGCGGGCACGTCGACGTGCTCATGCAGCCATTCGAACTCATGATCATCGGCGGCGCGGGCGTCGGCGGCTTCATCGTGGCGAACACGATGAAGGTGATCAAGGAAACCGGCAAGGCGCTAGGCGAGGCGTTCAAGCACAAGGTGCCGAAGGAACGCGACTATCTCGATACGCTCGGCGTGCTCTACAGCCTGATGCGGGACCTGCGCACCAAGTCGCGCAACGAGATCGAGGCGCATATCGACAACCCGGAAGAATCGCCGATCTTCCAGTCCGCGCCGACCGTGCTGAAGAACAAGGAACTCACCGCCTTCATCTGCGACTATGTCCGCCTCATCATCATCGGCAATGCCCGCTCTCACGAGATCGAGGCGCTGATGGACGAGGAGATCCAGACGATCACGCGCGACAAGATGAAGCCCTACCACGCCATGACCACGATGGGCGACGCCTTCCCGGCCATCGGCATCATCGCCGCCGTTCTGGGGGTCATCAAGGCGATGAGCAAGATCAACGAATCGCCTGAAGTCCTCGGCGGCCTCATCGGCTCGGCGCTCGTCGGCACCATGCTCGGCATCTTCCTGTCCTATTCGGTCGTCGCGCCGATCACCGCCAACATCAAGGCCGTGCGCGAGAAGCAGAACCGCCTCTATGTCATCGTCAAGCAGACGCTGCTGGCCTACATGAACGGCTCCGTGCCGCAGGTGGCGCTGGAATACGGCCGCAAGACCATCTCCTCCTACGAGCGCCCGTCGATCGACGCGGTGGAGCAGGAAATGATGAATCCCGGCGGCGGCGGCGATTCGAAGGCGGCCTAAGAGATGAGCGCAGCAACCGTGACGTCCCTTCCCACCATGGATCCCGTCGTCCTCGCGCGGCTGACCGGCCGGCTCGGCGACCAGGCCACGATCTCCCGGATCTGCGCCAGCCTCGGCGAGGTCTTCGCCGAATTCCTGCCCGACATGCTGGAAAGCGAACTCGGCTTCGAGGTCGCGGTCTCCTATGCCGGCTTCGTCACCGGAAAATACGCCGAGGTCACCCAGGGGCTCGGCGGGGCCATGGCCTTCTGCGATGCGTCGCTGCGCGACTGGTGCGACCGCTTCACGCTGATCTGCGACAGCCCGCTGATCATCACGCTCGTCGAGAACATGCTCGGTGCGATCAGCGATGCCGTCGAGGATCCCGAGCCGCGTCCGCTCTCCAAGATCGAGCTGGATGTCGCGGCCATGATGTTCGACCGGATCTCCGGCGTCCTCAAGACCGCCGTCAGCGGCGCGAACGGCTTCGAGCCCTTCCTCGGCGCGGCGCACAATGCTGAGAGCCGCAAATCGGCGGAGGACGGTTCCGACGAGGCCTTCGTCGCCATGGTCAACATGGCCGTCGGCATCGGCCCGGTCCTTTCGACCTTCCATGTCGTCGTGCCGCAGAGCGTGCTGCTGAAATCGGTGATCACCGCGCCGAAGCCGGCCAACGCGCCCAGGACGCGCGTCGAATGGAGCGAGCAGCTCGGCGAGCAGGTCCGCCGCTCCAAGGTGACGCTGGAGGCGCGCATCCGCCTCGAAGCGCAGACGCTGGACACGATCAGCCGGCTCCAGGCGGGCGACATCATCCCGTTCAACGAGGCGGGCGACGTGCGCGTGGAGGTCAATGCGAATGGCCGCAACCTCTATGTCTGCGAATTCGGCCGCTCGGGCGCCCGCTACACGGTTCGCGTCAAGGATACCTACGGCTCGGAGGAAGAGCTCCTCCAGCACATCATCGGATAGTTTTGCGCGTGAAGCCTGCGGGGCGGCACGCCTCAGGCAAGTTTCAAATGGAATAGTGGTCTTATGGCACCGAAGAAAACACCCATCGCTGACGACATCATGTCTTCCATAAACGCGGGCGACCAGGAACTGGAGCAAGCGATCGACGACCTGCGCGGCGTTCTTCAGAAGGATGCCTCGGGCGCTGCCGCGGCCGCGGAGGACGATCCGCTGGCCGCATTCGGCGGCGATTTCGGCGGCAGCACGGACTTCAGCGCCGGCACCGATTTCGGCGGCGGCGCGACCGTCTCGGATTTCGGCACGGATACCGGCTTCGGCGGCTCGGATTTCGGCGCGGGCGCCGATTTCTCCGAAAGCCTCGGCGAGGCGCCCCGTCCGGGCAGCGCGATGGAGTCCAACATGGACCTCATCATGGATATCCCGATCGATCTGCAGATCGTCCTGGGTTCCTCGCAGATGCAGGTCTCCAGCCTGATGAACCTCAGCGAGGGCGCCACCATCGCGCTCGACCGCCGCATCGGCGAGCCGGTCGAGGTCATGGTCAACGGCCGGGTGATCGGCCGCGGCGAGATCACCGTTCTTGAAAACGACGACACCCGCTTCGGGGTCAAGCTCATCGAAGTGAAGAGTACACGCAAAGTCTGACGACCGGTTCGGTCTCAGGGAGATGAATCCATGATGGATTTCGAAAATTTCGGTACGTCCACGGCGGTCGGAACACCGCTGACGCCGGTCGAGAAGGCGGCAGCCGTCCTTCTCGCCATGGGCAAGGGCGTGGCCGGCAAGCTGCTGAAATATTTCACCCAGAGCGAGTTGCAGCAGATCATCGCCGCCGCGCAGAACCTGCGCGCCATCCCCCCTCATGAGCTGATCGACCTCGTCAACGAGTTCGAGGACCTGTTCACCGAGGGTGCGGGCCTGATGGACAATGCCAAGATGATGGAAGGCATCCTCGAGGAGGGCCTGACGCCCGACGAGGTGGACGGCCTGCTCGGCCGCCGCGCGGCCTTCCAGGCTTACGAGACGACGATCTGGGACCGCCTGCAGGACGCCGACCCTGTCTTCGTCTCGCAGTTCCTGCTCAACGAGCACCCGCAGACAATCGCCTATATCCTCTCGATGATGCCCTCCTCCTTCGGCGCCAAGGTGCTGCTGGAGATTCCGGAGGCGCACCGCGCCGACATCATCAACCGCACCGTCAACCTGAAGGACGCGAGCCCCAAGGCCACCGCGATCGTCGAGGCGCGCGTCATCGAGATGATCAACGCGCTGGATGCGGAGCGCAACTCGATCGGCACGAACAAGGTCGCCGACCTCATGAACGAGCTGGAAAAGTCGCAGGTCGACGAGATGCTCGCCTCGCTCGAAACGGTCTCGACCGAATCGGTCAAGAAGGTGCGCCCGAAGATCTTCCTCTTCGAGGACGTGCTCTACATGCCGCAGAGAAGCCGGGTGTCGCTGTTCAACGACGTGTCGGGCGACATCATCACGGCGGCGCTGCGCGGCGCCTCGATGGAACTGCGGGAGGCCGTTCTCTCCTCGATCGGCGCGCGCCAGCGCCGCATGATCGAATCGGACCTCGCCGCCGGCGACCAGGGCGTCAATCCGCGCGAGGTGGCGATCGCCCGCCGCTCGATCACGCAGGAAGCCATCCGCCTTGCCGCCGCCGGACAAATCCAGTTGAAGGAGAAGGAAGAGGCGCAGCAGGCCGCCTGATCCTTCTTGACACGATAGTGCCGCAGGCGGAGCGTATTTCCGGCCCGAATCTCCGGACAGGGGGTTCGGGCCGTTTGCTTTCGGCCGGAGCGTCCTGCCGGAATTGCCCTGGAGCGCGACGTGTCGGACGACGACAAGGACAGTAAAACAGAACTCCCGACAGAGAAGAAGATTCGCGACGCGATGGAAAAGGGCAACACGCCCTTCTCGCGCGAGATCACGATCTTCGCCTCGACGCTGGCGATCTATCTCTTCCTCGTCTTCTTCCTGCCCGGCGGCATCGCCCGGATGAACGAGACGCTGCGCGACTTCTTCGAGCAGCCGGAGGCCTGGAACCTCAAGACCGGCACGGACGTCATCGCCATCTTCCGCCATCTCGGCTGGGAGGCCGGCGCGCTGCTGATGCCGATCCTCCTGATGATGATGATCTTCGGCATAGGCTCGTCGGTCTTCCAGAACCTGCCGAGCCCGGTGCTCGAGCGCGTGCGCCCGCAGATCAGCCGGCTGAGCCCGATGAAGGGCCTCGCCCGCCTCTTCGGCAAGCAGGGCCTCGTCGAATTCGGCAAGTCGCTGATCAAGATCCTGCTCGTGTCGCTGGTCGTGGCGATCGCCATGCGCGGCAACTATTTCGCCTCGCTCGACACCATGTTCTCCGAGCCGCAGGCGCTGCTCTACATGATGACGACGGACATCAACAAGGTGCTCCTCATCATCCTATTCGCCACCGCCCTCATCGCCGCCATCGACTTCGCCTGGACGCGCCATCACTGGTTCTCCGAACTCATGATGACGAAGCAGGAGGTGAAGGAGGAAATGAAGCAGGCCCAGGGCGACCCGATCGTCAAGGCCCGCATGCGCTCGATCCAGCGCGACCGTATCCGCCGCCGCATGATGACGGCCGTGCCGCGCGCCACGCTCGTCATCGCCAACCCGACCCACTTCGCCGTGGCACTGCGCTATGTGCGCGAGGAAGGCGATGCACCCGTGGTCGTCGCCAAGGGCCAGGACCTCATCGCGCTCAAGATTCGCGAGCTCGCGGAGGAGAACGGCATTCCCGTTTTCGAGGATCCGCCGCTCGCACGCTCAATGTTTGCGCAAGTCTCGGTGGATAGTGTCATTCCACCGGTGTTCTACAAGGCCGTGGCGGAGCTGATTCACCGGGTTTACGCAGCCTCGCCCCAGACCAGACGGGTAAACTAGATCCGATGAGAAAATGCACCTATTCCGCCGAGCGCGAGAAGATTGTCGCAGAAGCAATCTGCCCGGTCGCCACCGAGCTGAGACTGCTCGACGCGGCCGATCTCGTCTCGCTGTTGCGTTTCGAGTGCTACGGTAACCTGGCCGACCTGGTCTCTTCGGCGGCCGAACTCTATTTCCTGCCCGGCACGGTCAATTTCGGCGCCGGCGGCGACTATCGCCTCGACTGGGACACGGAGCCGGAAGTGACGCTGGACATGGAGCTGCGCCCGCAGGGCGTGACGGTCTATGCCAAGCTGGTGCTGCAGAAGGACAAGGCGGGCGTCGAAGTCACCCATGTCGCCTTCAACGATCCGTCCGCCGATCCCGACGACAACACGGCCTTCCTGCGCAGGAGCCTCGCGGAGGCCCGCTATGTAACATCCGGCCCGGCGTCGCAGCACGCGCATTGAGCGCTGAAAGCGGCCGGTTCGCCGGCCGTCCCCTCCCCTGTCAGGTAATATAGCCGAGGCGGATCGCCTTCGCGATCGCCTGGATGCGGTTGACGGCGTCGAGCTTCGTCGTCGCCGTGCCGAGATAGGCGTTCACCGTATGCACGGAAAGGCCCATCTTTTCCGCGATCGCCTCGGAGATGCAGCCGTCGCCGGCCATCTGTAGGCAGGCGATCTCGCGCTCGCTGAGCGAGGCGGTGGGCGCAAGCTTGCGCTCCTCGCCGGCCAGCATGTCGATCAGCACCTGGCAGCTCTTCATGTGCATGTCGATGATGAGATCGGCGGGCGGCGCGATGAAGGTGCCGAGGAAGAGGACATAGCCATTGCCATGCGCGCCGAGGCGGACCGGGAACGCCATGCCCGACCAGGGCAGGAGACGGGCGGGAAGGCGCGTCACGAACGGATCGGCAGCCGCCTCGATAAACTGGCTGTCGCCCGCCCCTTCCCAGATCAGCGGCAGCATGGAGGCTTCGAGATGGGCGAGCATCGCCTGGCCGTAGGCTTCGAGGAGGAGGCGCGCATTGCCCTCCACGTCGCTCGCCCAGTTGTGCAGCGAGAGCGCCAGCTTGCGGGCGGACGGCAGGCCCTGGCCGCTGACGCGCAGGACCGCGAACTGCTCGGCGCCGAGAATCGTCTGCATCACCAGGAGGCGCGACACGAAGTCCGCGGCGCTCGCGGCCTTCTGGGGACGCGCGATGCGAATCTCCGGCTCCGCGGCTGCGGGAACGGAAAACTGACCGGCCATCCGCTCCTCCTCAGACCAGGTTGTTACGGACGGCCCAGGCGATCGCTTCCGATCGCGTCCTGGTGGCCGTCTTGCGCATCACGCTGGTGATGTAGTTGTTGATCGTGTTGCGGGAGATGCCGAGGATGACGGCGATCTCGTCGCTCGTCTTGCCTTCGGCGATCCAGTAGAGGCACTCGATCTCGCGGTCCGTCAGCTCCATCTCGCGGTCGTGCCGGAGGATCGCGCCGCGGCAGCAGACGCTGGCGAAATAGCCCGTCATGACGCCGACGTCGCGCAGCTTGCTCTGGGAGAGGATGAAATGCTCCGGGAAGAGGAGCAGCAGCGACATGCGCACACGCCCGACATGGAAGGCGATGACGCAATATTCCCGGCTGATGCCAGCCGGCACCGCCACGTCGTCGGCGAGATGGCTGAAGCTCGGCTTCAGCAGCGTCAGGCACCTGTCCAGCTCGCTCATGCGCGACTGGCTGACGACGATGGCGCTCGCGATGTTGCGCACCAGGTCGAATGGCCAGTCGGAAGCGACCACGGCCTCGAGCCCCGCTTCGGGCGATACGTCGTGACGGACGAGGAAGTAATGCGAGGCGCTCACATAGTCGGTCAGCGCCTTCAGGCCGGCGGAAAGGCCGGCACGGCCCGCGCAGCGCGCGAGATGTTGAACCAGAAGTTCACGCGCACTCTTACGCTCACCTGACTCGGCAGAGAATCCATAGGATTCCCAGGCCGCGACATCCGGCCGGATCGATTCCATGATAGCCCCCTGTTCCAATTCCAAGCGGAGATCCATGCCTCCTTTCCGCCAAGGTCGGACCTCGTCCAAACCCCTCTCCGGTCAGGCCGCATCGGCAAGAATCACCAAGCGAATCAGTGACTAAAGTGTACATCTCCCCTCGCTAAAAACCACGGCATCTTCTCGGGATTTACTTTCGCCGGCTTCTGTGAGTCGGCCGGAGGCAGGTGATTTGCGCTTCGGTCCGCAAACGGCAGCCGCAACGGCCGGCTTCGGTTAAATTATTGTTAACCATGCGATATCTGGAAAGCCACCGGCCGGCCGCCCATGGAAGCCGCCGCTCGGGCGCGCGAAAATCCGCATCGGGCGCGATGGCAGGGAACTCCAAGGACCGCAAAATTTTTTCCAAGCTCACGCGGCCGTGACCGCCATTTTCTTCCGGCACCCGTCAATTGCGAAGGAATTGCTGCATCCGGATTGAACGAGCGTTGCCGAAAAGCGACACTTCCCGCCGAAAAATCGGACTTTTCCGGAGCCAGGAACGAAAGACGCGGCCGTTTCCGGCCGCGTCCCGAATGTCTTGCTTCGTGGGGAGCCGTCAGGCGGCTTCCTTCTCCACCGCCCATTTGCGCAGGATCTTGGCGGCGCGTTCCTCGCTGATCTCGACCATGCGGCTGAGACGGCGCTCCGGGCCTTCCTTGACGCGGCGGTTGAAGGAACCGTCGCCATCGTCGCCGGCATTGAGCAGGTCGTCCGTGCTGTCGAAGCCGAAGTCCGCGCCGAAGCCGTCCATGAGCGTCGCCCCGGGGCCGCTGATGCCGCCGGCCGGCGAGAAGTCGGGAAGCTCGAGGCCCGCCGCATCGCTTTCCAGCGCGCCTGCCGCAGCACCGCCGCCGGTGACGGAGCGAACCGCCGGGCGAAGGCCGAACCAGACGACGAGGACGGCGACGGCGACGAAGGCGAGCGCATTGATGATGCCGCCGATATTGCGCGTCAGCGTCTCCACGAAGCCGGGGCCCGGCACCGCATCGTTCAGGAGCTGATGGTCGAGGAATTCCATGGCGGTGATCGTCACGACGTCGCCGCGGTCCGGGTTGAGGCCGGCGGCGGAGGAGACGATCTTCTGCATGTCGGCGATATAGGCGTCGATCTTCGCCTGGTCGGCCGGCTCGCCCACCATCGCGGCGACACGCGCGCGGTTGACCACGACGGCGACGGAGAGCTTTTCGACGGCGAAGCCGTTGCGCACAGTGGCGACCGTCTTGCTGTTGATCTCGTAGTTGGTCTGCTCTTCCTTCTTGTCGGCCTCGTCGCTCGACTGCGGGCCGTTGCCGTCGCCCTTGGGGCCACCCTGCGGAATGTTCTGCTCGACGGTCGCCGCCTTGTTCGTGGCGTGCTGGCTGGACTTCTGGCTTTCCCGGGTCACGCGGACGGAGCGCTCAACACGCGACTCCGGGTCGTAGACCGTTTCCTGGATCTGTTGCGTATCAGTGTTGAGGGCGGCGGTGACGCTGGCGCGGAAATTGTCCATGCCGAGGAAGGGCGCCAGCGCCTTCTCGATATTGCGTTCGATCTCGCCCTGCACGGTCTGCACCGTGTTCAGCGAGCGATTGAGCTGGCCGTTTTCCGGATCGTCACCGGAGGCGAGAAGCTGGCCGGCGGAATCGAGGATCGTCACGCCGTCGACCTCAAGCCCCGGAACCGAGGCGGCGACGAGGTGGCGGATGGCGGCGGCCGATTCACGGCCGGCCTGCGCGCTGGCGCGGATCATGACGGAGGCCGTCGGCACCTGGTCGGCCCTGCGGAAATTGCCGCGCTCCGGCATCACGATATGGACGCGGGCTGCGGCGATGCCGTTGATCTGCTGGATGGTGCGGGCGATCTCGCCCTCGAGGGCCCGGACGCGCGTCACTTCCTGCATGAAGGAGGTGAGGCCGAGCGAGCCGACCTTGTCGAAGAGCTCGTAGCCGGCATTGGCGCTGCTCGGCAGGCCGCGCTCGGCGAGATAGAGGCGGGCCTTGCCGGTCTGGCCGACGGGAACGGCGATGCTCGATCCGTCCGTTCCGTTGTTGAAGTCGATATTGGCCTCGGCGAGCGCCAGGCCGATCTGGTTCAGGTCGGCCTTTTCGAGCCCGACATAAAGCGTCTCGTAGGCGGGCTTGTTCACCAGTATCCCCGCGGCGAGCACGAGACCGATCGACACGACGGCGGCTCCCGCCAGCATCGCGAGTTTCGCCTGCCCCAGCGATGCCAGGTTCTTGTAGACTTTCGTCAACTGTTCCAACAGATTCATTCTGTTCCCGCACGGACTAGTCGCCTGGACACCGGACTACCATGCCGGCGCGATCAGACGCATTTTCAATCTCGTGAGATAGAGCCGGCACATTTCCGCACGCCGACCTGCCCCATGGAATACGCGGACCTGACTGATCCGGGCCGGAAACTAGACCGTGAAACTTGCGCGAGCATTTCGTGCCCCATGGGAGCGGGCATGCGGCGGAACGCAAACGGCGCCCCGAAAGGCGCCGCCGGACAGGCCATATTCTGCCTGCAAATCCTCAGAAGGCCTCGAAATCGCCGGCCGCCTTGCCGATCGGCTGGGAATGGCCGTGGCGCATGCCGTTGCTCAGCGCCTTCTGCATGTCGGCAAGCTTCACGAGGTTCAGCGCCGTGGTGACGTCGACGACCCAGCTTTCGGGAATGCTGGCGGTGATCGTGTCGATGAACTCGGCAAGGCCGCGCGTCTTCTGGACGGCAAGGTCGATGCCCTGCATCACCATCATGCGCTCGGTGGCATGTTCAGCGGTGTCCCCGTGCACGGCCGCGAGCTGCGGCTCGATGCGCTCGATCAGGTAGGCGACGTCGTGCAGTTCGGACACGATTCGCATCAGGACATCCGGAAGGGCTTCCTCCATGGCGGTCGCGGCACTCAGATGGTCGGCTTGCATGGATTACCCTTTTTCCGTACGGCCGGCGAAGGCCGGCAACGCAATACAGTTCGTACTTTTTTTCTCGCGGCGAAGACGCCGCTCAGAAGAATTCGATCGAGCTCTCGACGGGCTTTGCAGGGCGGACCGGCCGCTGTTCCAGCGCCACCGTCTTCTGCGTCTCGACGCCCGTCAGGGCATATTGCCGGGCCCGGCCGCTCGACGGCCAGTATTCCAGCTTGCGCCCGTGCTCGCCGCCGGTGCTCTCGCCGACGATGCGGATGCCTTCGTCCATCAGGAACTGGCGCGCGAAGAGCGCGTTCTGCTCGCCGACATTGGAAAAGCGCGCGATCGTCCTCGCCCCGCCGAAGATCTTCGCCTCCAGCCGGTCGCGGCGCGCGCCCTGCTTGAGGAGACCGTTGATCAGGAGCTCCATCAGATGAACACCGTAGCGCGTGGCATCGCCCCCCGAGGCGAGCGCCTCGGCAGAACCCGGCAGCAGGAAGTGGTTCATGCCACCGACGCCAAGGACCGGGTCGCGCATGCAGGCGGCCACGCACGAGCCGAGAATGGTGGTGAGCACCACGCCCGGATCGTTGACGACCTTATATTCGCCCTGAATGACATGGACGCGGCGCGCCCCGGCGTCTGATATCATTTCAATGCCCCGAACACGGCTTCGATGGCTGCCTTCATCTTCTCGATGGTGAAGGGCTTGGCGAGAACGTTGTTCGCGCCGAGCGCCGCCGCCTTCTGCACCAGTGCGCGGTCGCCCTGGGCCGTCAGGATGATGAAGGCCGCCTTCTTGGTGTTCGGGTTGGACCGAACCGCCTGGAGGAACTCGATGCCATCCATCTTCGGCATGTTGAAGTCGGAGATGACGAGGTGATGCGGCTGCTGGGTCATGATGGCCATGCCCTGCGCGCCGTCGCCGGCCGCGGTGATCTGCTTGAAACCGAGCTGCTGCAGGGCATCGCCCAGCAGCAGGCGGCTCGTCACCTGGTCGTCAACGATAAGTACTTTGATCTTTTCAGCGATAGACATTATTCGCTCCCTTCTCTACGGGCCGCAGTGATCTTCAAGATTTCCTCCCCTATGGAGGAGAGCGGAAACTGGTGCTCGACGGCGCCCAGCTCGAAAGCCACTCTCGGCATTCCATATACGATGCAGGTTTTTTCGTTCTGGCCGATGGTTCGCGCCCCTGCATGACGCATCTTCAGCAAGCCCGCCGCCCCGTCCCGGCCCATGCCGGTGAGGATGACGCCGACGGCATTGCGCCCGGCAAGTTCCGCAACCGAATCGAACAGCACGTCGACCGAGGGCCGATGACCGTTGACCGGGTCCCGATCCAGCAGCCGGCAGCAGGGTGCATGCGGATTGGCGACCTGGAGGTGACGGTCGCCGCCCGGCGCCAGATAGATCTTGCCGATCTCCAGCCGCGCACCGTCCCTCGCCTCCTCCACGACCGGCGCGCAGAGGCGGTTCAGCCGCTCGGCGAAGCTTTTCGTGAAGGTCGGCGGCATGTGCTGCGTGATGACCGTCGGCGGGCAGTTGACCGGGAACTTCTGCAGGACCGCGATCAGCGCTTCCACGCCGCCCGTCGAGGCGCCGATGGCGACGATCCGCCGGCCCGGCTTGTAGCTTGCCGCCGCGTTCAGATTGGCGACGGTCGGCGCGAGCGGCGGCACGTCGGTGCGGATGAAACGACGCTGCGAGCGAGCGGCGGCCTTCACCTTCTCGGCAAGGTCGCCAAAGGGACGGGCATCGCCTGGCTGCGGCTTGCCAACGCAATCGAAGGCGCCGATCTCCAGCGCCATCAGCGAGGCCTCGGCGCCGCGATGGGTGAGCGTCGAGACCATGATGACCGGCATGGGCCGAAGCCGCATGATCTTGTCGAGGAATTCGAGCCCGTTCATGTTCGGCATCTCGATATCCAGCGTCACGACGTCCGGATTGAGCTGCTTGATCGCGTTGCGGGCTTCCATAGCATCGCCCGCCTGCCCGACGACGTTGACGTCCGGGTCGGCATTGAGCACGGCCGTTATCAGGCCACGCATGGTCGGCGAATCGTCGACGACGAGGACGCGCGCGGGTGCCATCATGCGCCCCTCCTGTACTTGCCGGTATAGCGGTAGGTGGTGATGCCGATATTGTCGAACTGGTGCTTGGCCTCGCCCGAGACGCGCTCGGAATGACCGATATAGAGGTGGCCGTTCTCGGCGAGCATGCCGGCGAAGCGCGACCAGATCTTCATCTGCGTCGGCTCGTCGAAATAGATGACGACGTTGCGGCAGAAGATGACGTCGAACGGGCCCTTGAACGGCCACTGGGCCATCAGGTTCAATTCGTTGAAGGTGATGAGCCGCTTCACCCGGTCGTCGATCTGCCATTTCTGCCGGCCGCCGCTCTCGCTCTCGCGGAAGAACTGCTTGCGCATGGCGGGGCTGACGGTTTCGAGCGCGGTCGCGTCATAGGCGCCGGCGCGGGCGATGGCGAGGATCTTCGGGTCGATATCCGTCGCGAGGATCCGGAAGTCGTAGTCGGCGATGTTCGGCATCATCGACAGCACGGTCAGCGCGATGGAATAGGGCTCCTGCCCGTCGGAACAGGCCGCCGACCAGATACGCACCCGTCCGCCGCTGCGGGCGCGGGCCAGAAGCTCCGGCAGGACGTCGGCGCGCATATGGTCGAAATGGTGATTCTCGCGGAAGAAGCGCGTGAAGTTCGTCGTCAGGTGCGACAGCATCTCGCGGCGCGCGGCCGCGCCCGCCGGCGAGGAGACGAGCGCGCAATAATCCCTGAAACCCTTGAGGCCGAGCTGGCGGATGTGCTTCGACAGGCGCGAATAGACGAGCGAGGCCTTGGTCTCGTTGAGATAGATGCCCGCATCCGCATAGATCATGGCCGCGATCTCGGAGAGGTCCCGGCGCGTCAACGGATATTCACCGCTCGCCAGGCACTCGTCGGGGGACTGCCTCGTATCTATGGCCGAAGAATAGGTCATGCGGCTTCGCTTTCCGTATGCGGGAACAGGGAGTCCAGCTCGATGAGGCAGATCATGCGGCCCTCGATGGCGAGGATGCCGCGCGCATAGGCCTTCTCGACCTCGTTCGCGATATCCGGCGTCGGCTGGATATTCTCGGGGGTCACGGTCAGGATGTCGGAGACCGCATCGACCAGCAGGCCCACCACCTTCGGCCCGACCTGGGCGACGATGATGACGTGGCGCACCGTCGGCTCGGCAGGCTTCATGCCGAGACGCTGCGACATGTCGACGATCGGCAGCACGACGCCGCGCAGGTTGATCACGCCAAGCACGTAGGAGGGCGCATGCGGCATCGGCGTCGCCTGGGTCCATCCGCGGATTTCCCTGACCGACATGATGTTCACGCAGAACTCCTGATCGCCGATCCGAAAGGCGATCAGTTCGCGTCCGTGGGTGAGAGTCTTGACCGCATTCGTCATGGCTTAACCGGTGGCAGCAAGCGAGATGTCTTGTTTCAGGGACTGGCCGCGCGAGGCGGCGACGACCGCATCGACGTCCAGGATGAGGGCGACGCGGCCGTCACCGAGAATGGTGGCGGCGGCGATGCCCGGAACGTGGGTGTAGTTCGCCTCCAGGCTCTTGATGACGACCTGGCGCTGGCCCTGGATCGCATCGACCATCAGGGCGCGCTGGCCGCCGCCTTCCGATTCGACAAGAAGCGCGACGCCCTCGATCGGGTTGGCCTGCGTGTTGCGGAAATTGAGGATCCGGCCGACATCCACCAGCGGGCAGAACGAGTTGCGGATCGAGATGAGCCGCTGCGAGGCGCCGAAGGAATGGATGGCGGAGGCTTCCGGCTGGAGCGTCTCGACGATGGCCGTCAGCGGCACGACGAGCGTCTGGCCGGCGACCGTGACCACCATGCCGTCGAGGACGGCGAGCGTCAGCGGCAGGCTCATGGTGAAGACGGAGCCCTGCCCGGGCTTCGACGAGATCGAGATGCGACCGCCGAGCGCCTGGATCGAGCGCTTGACCACGTCCATGCCGACGCCGCGGCCGGACAGGTCCGATACCTTGTCGGCGGTGGAGAAGCCGGCGTGGAAGATCAGGTTGTCGATTTCCTCGTCCGACAGGTTCGCATCGGCCGCGATCAGGTCGTTGTCGATGGCCTTCTGGCGCACCTTCTCGCGGTTGATGCCGGCGCCGTCGTCGGCCAGCTCGATGACGATGCGGCCCGAGCGGTGCTTTGCGGTCAGGCGGACGGTGCCTTCCGGGTTCTTGCCGAGGGCTTCGCGCTTCTCCGGCATTTCGAGGCCGTGGTCGACCGCGTTGCGGATCATGTGCGTCAGCGGCTCGGCGAGCTTGTCGATGACGGTCTTGTCGACTTCGGTGTTCTCGCCTTCCGTGATGAGGCGGACCGACTTGCCGGTGATGTCGGCGATTTCGCGGACGGTACGGGCCATGCGCTGGAAGACCGGCTTCACCGGCTGCGCGCGGATCGCCATCACCGAATCCTGGATCTCGCGGGTGAGCTGCTGGAGCTCCTCGAGGCCCATGTTGATGGAGGACGTGCCGTTCGTGTCGTTCTCGACCACGCTCTGCGAAAGCATCGCCTGGTTGATGACGAGCTCGCCGACGAGGTTGATCAGGCGATCGACGCGGTCGAGATCGACGCGGATCGTCTGGCCGGCGGCGGCCGCCTGGTTCGCCTGCGCGGCGCTGGCGGCGGAGGCGGCGGCAGCGGCCTTGGCGTTTTCCGCGGCGCGGCTTGCGACCTGCGCGACCTTGGTGGCGGTTTCGGCGGCGGTGACGGCAGCGGCGGCATCGCCTTCCATGACGGCCGGCTCGTCCGCTACGGCAGCGCCACCATCGTCGAGCATGGAAAGGTCGAAGGGAACAGGCTGCATCGGCAGCTCCTCGTCACCGGTCGCCTCACTGACCACGTCTTCCTCGATGGTCTGGATATCCAGGTCGCAATCCCATTCGGCGAATTCGAAGACGGAGCGCACGCCGTCCTCGCCTTTCTCGGTCGTCACCGAGATCTTCCAGGAGAAATAGGCTTCCTCCGGGTTCATCTTGTCGAGCGTCGGCAGGGCGTCCATGTCGCAATAAACGCTCATCTCGCCGAGGCGGGAAACGTCGCGCAGCAGGAGGACGGCTTCGTTGCCCTTGGCGTAGAGGTCCTTCTTCGGCTTGAACGCGACCTGAACGGTCGGCACGTAATGGTCGGCCGGTTCCTCGTCGAAATCGCCGAAGGAGAAGGGGATCGGCTGGAAGCCTTCGTCGTTGACCGGCGGCTGCTCCACCACGGGCGCCGGCGCGGCGGCCTTGGGGGCTGCGGCAGACTTCGGCGCGGGCTCGGCGGCGGCGGGCGCCTCGCCATGGGCGAGCGCTTCCAGTTCGCGGATCAGGGTACGGCTGCGCGATTCGTCAACGCTTCCGCCGTCGCGAGCCGCATTGGTGAGGTCCGCCAGCACGTCGGCGGATTTCAGCATGACCTTCAGGACGTCCTGGGTCGGCTCCAGTTTGTTGGATCGAACGCAATCCAGTGTCGTCTCGAACACATGGGCGAAGGAGACGAGATCATCGAGACCGAATGCACCGGCGCCGCCCTTGATCGAGTGGACGGCACGGAACACGGCATTGACCGTTTCGGGGTCGCGGTCACCGTCGTTCAGCTTCAAGAGACCGGATTCCAGTTCCGCGAGCTGCTCCTCGCACTCCTGGAAGAAGATCTCTTTGATTTCGTTCATATCCATCGGGAGAATCCTGGATCTAGGCGGTTACGCGCTCGATTGCGTCGATCAGCTTGGTCGGATCGAAGGGCTTGACGATCCAGCCCGTCGCACCGGCCTGGCGGGCGCGGTTCTTCTTCTCGGCGTCGCTCTCGGTGGTGAGGACCAGGATCGGGATCGCCCGGTACTTCTCGTTGCGGCGCACGCCTTCGATGAATCCGAAGCCGTCGAGGCGCGGCATGTTGATGTCGGTCACGATGACATCCGGGTTCGCGTTTTCCAGCACTTCCAGGCCTTCGATGCCGTCTTCGGCCTGGATGGTCTCGAAGCCCGCATTGTTGAGGGTGACCAGCAGCATGTTCCGGATCGTCCGGGAATCGTCCACGGTCAGGACTTTCTTCTTCATTGCCTAGCCTCCTGTGCCAGCAAGTGATCGATGTTCACGCCGATGAGTTGCAGCGTCTTGATGAAAGGGTCGGACACCTTGTTGAAGGTGAAGGGCTGCCTGTCCTCTTCCCAGCTTTTGGCGCCCGCCATCAGAACCTGGGCGCAGAGCGCACCCACCCGCTCGACCGCCGAAGCGTCGATGACAAGCGGATTGCCCTTGAGGCTCATGAGCTGCGCGTGCAGGGCCGAGGCCTCGTTGAGATCGAGAACGGGGGCAAGGCTTAGACTTTTCTGAGCGGCTTTCTTGCTCGCCATTAGGGTGTTCCTTGTCTGCGTCTGTCCAAAATCGTCTTGGCCGCCGGCGGCTGGCTTCCGTCGGAACGCCGGCTGCGCGCCGTCGAGAACCAGTGCCGGGGGCGCTTGTCGACCATCTCAGCCTCCAAAGCCGGCGGCACGGGCCGTCAGGAAATCGCGGGGCGAGGACGGCGTTTCGGCCCGCTCCTGCACGGCGCGCGCGGCGGGCCGGGCCGGGCGCTGATCGCGCTGGGCAAGGTGAAATTCCCGCACCGTGCGGCCGAGTTCGAGAATGACCGTCTGGAGATCGCTGCCCATCGCGCCGACACGGCCGGCGTCCGTGGCATCGGCTTCCAGCGCGCGGCCGGTCCGGCCGATCTCGGCGGTAACGCCTTCCAGTCCTTCGGCGTCGGCGGCGCTTTCGCGCGCGATGCCGGTGATGGCCTCGTTGATGCCCTCGACCTGGCGAACGATGTTGCCGATCGCATCCTGGGTGCGGTGGACATGTTCGACGCCGGCTTCCACCTGCGCCTTGGTGCCGGTGACGAGCTGCTTGATCTCGCGCGCCGCATCGGCCGAGCGCTGGGCGAGCGCGCGCACTTCCTGCGCGACGACCGCAAAGCCGCGGCCGCTGTCGCCGGCACGCGCTGCCTCGATGCCGGCATTGAGCGCCAGCAGATTGGTCTGGAAGGCGATCTCGTCGATGACGCCGATAATCTGGCCGATCTTCTCCGCCGATGCCTCGATATCCGCCATGGCGGACATGGCTTCGCCGACGATGGAGCCGCTGAGCGCGACCGACTGCCGGGTCGAGGCGGCAGCGCCCTGCGCCTTGCGTGTTTCGCCGAGCGTGTTGCGCACCCGCTCGACGATGGCACCGAGAGCGTTGGCGGTTTCGATGAGGTTGGCGGATTGCTCGGCGGAGCGGGCCGAGAGCGTATCCGCGCCGGAGGCGAGCGTCGCGACGAGCCGGTCGCTCTCGTTTGCATTGTCGGCGACGGCGGTGAGGCGCGCCTGGATTTCGGCGAGCGCGCCGTTCAGTGTATCGGCAAGATCGCGCCAGGCTTCGGGCATCTCGCCCGTGACGCGGGCGGAGAAGTCGAGCTGCGAAAGGCCACGGATGGCATCGCCGAAGACGCGGTCGAGTTCGGCCTGGTCTTCCTTGCGCTGCTCGCCGAGCGCGCGGTTATGCGCGTGGCGCATCTGGTTGAAGCGCAGCGACACACCGATCTCCGCATCGACCATGGCCGTGCGCAGGAAGGCGGAGACGAGATCGGTCAGTTCCTTGCGGCGGGCCTTGCCGCCGGGCAGGAGGGATTTCGGCCAGTATTCCTCGATGAGGCCGGTGACGACCGTCTCGACGACGACCGATTGGCCGGCGATGCGCCAGCGCGGATCGAGACCCATCTGGCTTTCGCTGTCGGCAAGGACCTTCACGCGCTCGGCATAGAGCCCGTCGAAGCGGGCGTCGGTCAGCACGCTCCAGTGGGAGCTCTGGAGGTCGTGCAGGCGGTCGATCTGGCGCTCGCTCTGGAAATGGCGGGCGGCATCGGGAAAGGTCTGGAAGCGCTGGAAGAGATCGCGAAGGGCCGTCTCGACATGCCGTTCGAGCGTCTGGCGATGGCGGCGGAGCAATTCGCCCTGGTCGGCCTCGACGCCGGCAAAGCGCAAACGGTCGCGCAGGCTGGCTGCCTGTCCCGTTCGTGCCTGTTCTGCCGGCATTTCCTGCACCAATCTGCTCCCAAACCACGATGCCCGGCCGCCTTCCGGCGACCGCTGAACTATCCCATGGAGGAGTGGCTGGCCGAGCCGTGCTCACGGAGCGGTACCCTGCCGGCAAAGCGGCCTGCGGGCACCACCCGACGATCCATGATCAAATTCGGTGAAATTCGAATACCGGCTCGGTTCCGGTACGGCGGTTCGGCGTCATGCCTGGGTGAGAAACGGCGAATTTCCCATTCCGACGTGTAGAGCCATGTTTATGGTTAATTCCTTGCCTGAAGGTTAATGGTTCATAGTCCACTTCTGGCATCGCTAAAATTAACTCGACCCGACGTTGCACAAGCCACGGGCAAGCTCGCGCGCGTAGGACGGCCATGCACACTGACAATGACGTCAGGAGGAACGGGCAATGATTGTTCTGGGACTGGGCGCCACCGCCATCGCTTCGGCAACGCTCGCGGCCATCTGTCTTCTCATCGGGATCGATGCGGGGCGCGCGCCGGCGAGGGCACGGGTTTTCTAGCGCATCGCGCCGGAAGCCCCGTCACGCGCCCCCTTGCTTTCCCCCGCGCGCCTGCCACATTCTGGAAGGCGACGGAATGAGACCGTCAAAGGGAGCACATCATGGGCATTGAAAGCATTCTGGTATTCCTCATCGTCGGCGCGATCGCGGGCTGGCTTGCCGGCATTATCGTCTCGGGCTTCGGTTTCGGGCTGGTCGGCAACATCGTCGTCGGCATCGTCGGCGCGTTCATCGCCGGCTACCTCTTCCCCGCGCTGGGCATCAGCCTCGGCAGCGGCATCGTCGCCGCGATCATCCACTCAACGATCGGCGCGGTCATCCTGCTCGTGCTCATCAAGGTCATCAAGCGCGCCTGAAAAGGCTATGAGGCTGCCGCCTACCAGTTGAGGCCCCGCAGGGCGCGGATGCTGGAGGGCGGCAGCATCGTGCTGCTCGCAGTGATGCCGTTTTCCTCGCAGACATAGACATTTCGCGGCATCCAGCGGGAGCTGGTGCTGCGCGGCACCTCTACGCCCTGCCGGCAATTCATCGCCTTCCTGTTGCTGTATTCCTCGGTGGCGTCGGACGGGACGACACCGGGAAGGTCCTTGAAGGCCTGCGCGTGACCGGCGGCGGCGGGCAGCAGGACCGCGAGGAGGGCAAGGATCGCTGGTGTCTTCATCGTCTTTTCCGGCAGCGCGCCGGCCTTCCGCATTTCACAAAGAGGTACCGCAGGCGGGCAACATGCGCTATAGGCCAGCGGATATTCAGATAGCTTAGATGGGGTTTTTCATGGCAAGTGCAATCCGGTATCACGAAGGCGACATCCCCGCCGCCGACGCCGCCCGCTATACCGGCGCCATCGCCATCGACACCGAAACGCTCGGCCTCGTGCCGCGCCGCGACCGTCTCTGCGTCGTGCAGCTCTCGCCGGGCGACGGCACCGCCGACGTCATCCGCATCGCCGCCGGCCAGAAGGAGGCGCCGAACCTCACCGCCATGCTGGAGGATCCGGCCCGCCAGAAGATCTTCCACTACGGCCGCTTCGACATCGCCGTGCTGTTCCACACCTTCGGCGTCACCACCACGCCGGTCTTCTGTACCAAGATCGCCTCGCGCCTGACGCGGACCTATACCGACCGCCACGGCCTCAAGGACAATCTCAAGGAAATGCTCGAAGTCGACATTTCCAAGCAGCAGCAGTCCTCCGACTGGGCAGCCGAGACGCTCTCGCCCGCGCAGCTCGAATATGCCGCCTCGGACGTGCTGCATCTCCATGCGCTGCGCGACAAGCTCACCGCCCGCCTCATACGCGACGGCCGGCTGGAGCATGCGGATGCGTGCTTCGCCTTCCTGCCGACCCGCGCCAAGCTCGACCTGCTCGGCTGGGACGAGACCGACATCTTCGCCCATAGCTGAGCCCCTTCGTGGAGAGCGACAGGCCGCACCAGACCGGGCCGACGCTGGAGCCGCTGCGCCTTCTGATACGCGGCCGGCTCGAAAGGCTTCCCCCCGGCCTTGCCGAATTCATCCTGTTCGGCCTCAAGCAGGCCTGGGCCTGCCTTTTCGCCGGGCTGATGCTCGGCCTCATCATCCTCACCAAGCTCGTCTGGCACCCGGACTGGCCGATCCATCGCTACGACGCGCTGTTCGTGGCGGCGCTCGCGATCCAGATCACTTTCCTGACACTGAAGATGGAGACCGTCGAGGAGGCCAAGGTCATCCTGATCTATCATCTCGTCGGCACCGCCATGGAGATCTTCAAGGTCCATATGGGGTCCTGGGCCTATCCGGAGGCGGCGATCGTCCGGATAGGCGGCGTGCCGCTCTTTTCCGGCTTCATGTATGCCTCGGTCGGCAGCTACATGGCGCGCGCCATCCGCATCTTCGACATGCGCTTCACGCGCTATCCGCCGTTCTGGATTACGGCGCTGCTGGCGGCCGCGATCTACGCCAATTTCTACATGCACCACTTCCTCGCCGATATCCGCATCGCCCTCTTCGCCGCGACGGTGCTGCTCTTCGGGCGCGTGCGCATCTATTACACGGTGGAGGAAAGGCCGCGCTGGATGCCGCTGGTGGTCGCGGCCTTCTTCACCAGCATCTTTCTCTGGATCGCCGAGAATATCGGCACGGCGACGGGCGTCTGGCTCTATCCGGGCCAGCAGACATGGCACATGGTGCCCTTCACCAAGCTCGGCTCGTGGTATCTGCTGCTCTATGTCAGCTTCGTGCTCGTGACGATCGTCTGCCGGCCGGAGCCGCCGTATGCCGCGCCGGCCCGGGCGGGACAGGCTTAACGTCCAGTTAACGGGCTCGACGGTATTCTCCGGGCAAGACCGGAGGTTGCCATGTTGACACCCCTCAAGAGCGCGCAGTCCACCGCCGCCGTCTCGGCCATGCAGTCGATCGTCGAGACGATCGAGGATCGCCGCCGCGAGGAAGCGGAAAAGGCGAGCGGGCAGAAGAAGGACGAGATCCGCGCCCAGGCCGAGCTGCGCTCGGACGATGCCGCACGCCAGGCCAATGCCCGCATCAACGAGCATTTCTTCGGCAGCAATGCCCGCGGCGGCGACACGCTCGCCAAGCTGATCTCCCGTTTCAGCGAGACGCTCGGCGTCAGCCAGCAGGACGGCGAAACCGCCCGCGCCTTCGCCCAGCGCCTCGCCGACAAGCTCACCCTCATCGACAGCGTCGGGCTTCCGGCCAAAGACGGCACGTCCGGCGTCACCCTGCTTTCGCTCGGCACGACCCTTTCCGCCGTCCAGCAGGCGATGAGCGGCACCTCGGACGACGACGCCGCCAATCTGGTCGCCCGCCTCGCCTTCGCCGGCGGCGTCACGCAGGGCGACGGCGAGGCGGATGCCGATTTCCAGCAGCGCCTTTCCACCATGCTCACGCGCCAGCGCGGCGAATTGCCGGCGGATGTGGCGACGCTCGAAAAAACCACCGGCCTTTCCGATCTCGGCCTCAGGGCAAGCGATCTCGTCGCGGCGATCCGCGATCCCTATGGGGCCGGCGCGCAGCGCGTGAAGGAAGCGCTGGCCGACAAGGCGGCGGCGGAAAAGGCGCTGACGCCGGAAATGCGCAAGGTGCTGGCGCGCCTCGATGATGCGGCGAAGCCGAAATCGCTGGAGGAACTGAAGCTCGACCGGAGCCGGCGCGACCCGACCCGCATCGAGGATGCCGAAACGCGCAAGGAACGCGAGGAGACGATCGGCAGGCTCGAAGCCGGCGACAAGCTGGAGGACGTGCGCAAGCTCCAGGATGCCGTGGGCCGCGCCCACGAGGAAGCCGCAAGGGGCAAGGCGGGCGACAAGACCGTCGGCGAGGTGCTCGACACGATCCAGCTTCTGGCCGCCGGCGCCGAGGCGACGGCGCTCGCCGACAGGACGGCGGAGAAGCCCCGCCCCGACACGGCGTCTGGCACGGACATGCCGGCCGAGACCAGTGGCGAGGCGGTGCGCAACCTCGATGCGGCCGGCATCCGCGAACAGCAGGAACGGGAAGAGGCGAGGAAGGACATCTTCGTGCTGCGCGTCGACGACAACGGAATCTACGACCTCATCACGCGCCAGCTCGTCGCCTGACGCCTACGGCTTGCGCCGCACGATGCCGAGCCGCGCCATGACCTCCGGCGGAATGCCGTAGCGGCGGATCGCGTCCTTCTGGCTGCGCAGGCCGCACATTTCGCGCTGGATGAAGAAGGCCCAGACCTTGTCGGCCGTGTCGTCGAGGAGGTCTTCACGCTCCTGTCCGGCGCAGCCCGCGGCCAGCCGCTCGGCAAGAAGAGCCAGCGCCTTCTCCACCTTCAGCCCGTGCCGGCCGAGCGAATCCGCCCGTTCCGACATCAATTCGTATTCGAGGATATTGAGCCCCGTCTCCTTCGTGAAGGAAGGGGCGAGCGCCTGCGGCGGGCGAACCGTCATCTCTCGTCTCCAGTCATGGACTGAAGATGGAGCGGCCGGGGCCGGTCCGCAAGGGCCTCAAACGGCGCGGGCGCGCACCTCGTCGAGGGTCCAGTCCACCAGCAGCCTGCCGTCGCGCCAGACCGGCTGCAACAGGTTCCGCCGGCCGGCGAGCTGGTCGACGCGCGCCGCTTCCGGGCCGAGATAGCCTTCGACCACCGCCTGTCGGCCCGCCTTGGAGGCCTTGACGTTCATGGTCGCCGGGCGCTTGTAGACGTCGTGCCAGGCCCCTTTGGCGTCCTGCCGGGCATTGGCCTTCATGGCGAAGGAATAGGTGTCGCGGTTGACGCGCTGGAGCAGCCCCGCCCCCATGCCGAAGGCGATGTTCTCCGCCGAGAAGCCGAAGGCCTCCAGCCGGCCGAGGATGAGGCCGATATCGGCCGGCGAGATGCCGTCGCCCTGGATGACGCGCACGCTATTGTCGAGCACCTTGTAGCCCTTGGCGTTGAGATGCGTGCCGAAGGCATAGGCGAGCTGACGCACCACCTGCACCGGGGTTTCCACCGGATCGCCGCTGTCGGGGCGCACGACGAGCGTGCCGCCGGCCGCCTGCACGCGGTCCTTGAGCTGCTTGCCCCAGATCTCCGCAACGGCATTGTTGATGTCGTAGCTGTCCGACACGACGGCATAGAGGCCCTTGCTGCCGAACCGGTCGATCATGTTGCCATAGGCTTCCGCCTCGCGGTCCTGCCCCCAGGAGGTCATGGTCGAGTGCTCGGAAGCCGGGATCGAGAAGCCGGCCATATCCGCGCCGTAGTAGCGGCGGGCATAGAGCACGCCGGTCACCGTATCCGTGCCCATGAAATTGACGAGATGGGCGACGCCGCCGATGCCGGCCTGCTCGAAGCTCGTCGTGCCGCGCGCGCCGAAATCGTGCAGGCGGAAGGGCAGCACCGCGGCCGGGTCGTCGCAGGTCCTTTCCAGGATGGGCTGGATGATCTGCTTCACCTTGCGCGAATTGGAGGCGACCGTGCTCGGATACCAGATGGCGCGCAGCAGCGCGGTCTCGATATAGGAGGTCAGCCAGAAGCAGGCCGGGTCCGTGTTGACCACCTGCGCCACCGGCACCCCGCGGCGCACCAGCGTGCCTTCCGGCAGCGCCTCGATGAGGAGCGGCAGGTAGCCGCCGTGCTTGTGGACAATATGTTCCCAGCCTTCGCGGTTGAACGGCAGGCCATGGGCGGTGACGATCGCCTCCGCCTCGTCGACATCCGAAAGCGTCACGGGCTTCGACAGGTATTCCTTGAGGAACATCTGGAGGCCGAAGAACAGCACCTCGGCATGGTCGGAATGACCACGCGCCTCGACATAGGAGGAGATCGCCTGCGTTTCCGGCGGATATTGCAGGTAGTGGCTGAACTTGTAGCTGTCGGTATTGAGGATGAGGTTGGTGAGGTTCATCAGGGGTCTCCGCCGCATCCGCCGCCCGCCTCCGGCCAACAGTGCCGGGAAGATTTACGCGAGCCGAGCATAAGGGGCAAGGGCACCGCGAAAGCAACCGTGCCGTTTTACTGCATCTGCGAAGTATTCATGGTCCGTTAGCATTTCGTTAACCATAAAATGCCAATGGTAGGAACCAAAGCGTTGTTCGGCGTTCCGGGTTTCCCGTCCCGCACAGTCAGCGGTCCAGTGCTCTGCCGGTCCATCCCGCCGCCGCCCCGCATGAATGCCCGGTTCGCCGGGCCGACAGCTTGTCACTTCGCAGCGTCGCGCATGATGCGCCATCCGACGGACGATGGAACATTGCAGCCCCTTGCGATGGACGGCATCGGCAGGGCGAACAGGAGGCGGGCATGCTGCCGCATGTGGCACCGACGACCGGCACAGCGCAGCCCACCCCTGCCCTTCCGGCGGGCGGGACGGCCGATGCCGCCGTCAAGCCGCAGCTTTCCGCCGCCGCCCTTGCCAATCTGCGCGCCGAAGTGCTCCTGCGTCTCATCGAGACCATGCTGAAGCACATGCCGCCGGCCGGCGGGACCGATCCCGGCCGCGATCTTCTCGAAACGCTGCTCACCCTCCTGAAGTCCATGCCCGGCGGGGAAGGCGGCCGCAAGCTCGCCGACATCATCACAAGGCTGCCGCCGGAGCTGCGCCCGAGCGTGGAGAAGCTGATCGGCACCGTGCTTTCCGCCATGCCGACGCGCAGCCTCGTCGAGGTCCTGCGCAATCCGAACGGACCGGAAGCGCAGAAGCTCGCCAATCTCCTGACAACCATCCGGCCGGCCGAGACGCTTGCCGGCGGCGCTGCCGAACGCCAGCAGAAGCCGGTCGCGCTCACCGCCCAGCAGCTTGCCGCCGTCGCGCGCCACGACGGCACGCAGCAGGCCGGGCAGACGCCCGGCGATGCCCGCGCGCTCCAGACCGCGCTGAAGCGCATCTTCGATCTCGACAGCAACAGCAAGCCACGCGCCCTGCCCGCCGACACGGCCGAGGCCGACGAGCGGCTGCCCGCCCAGAACCGGGCCGCCGTCGCGACCGGCGGGACGGCCCGCGCGGAACCGCGCCTGCCCGCCGGAAGGACCGGAGGACAGGAGCCGCTGGAAGCCGCTGCCGCGACGCTGCGCCATCAGGGCAGCGCCGAGGAACTGGATGCGCCCGCCCCCCTGGCGAAGCGTGCAGAAACGCCGGCGCGGGCGCAGATCGCCAATGCGGCCGGCCAGGCGCTCGCGCGCGGCGTTCTGCAGGCCGTGACGCGGGACATGCCGCCGGAAAGGCTGATGCAGGCTGTCGCGCATCTGATGGAAAACCTTTCGCCGGAAGAGGCAAGCTTCCTGCGCACGCTGCTCGAACGCCCCTTCGGGCCTGAGATCGAGCAGGAGCTCGCCCAGATGGTCCGCGACCAGACGGAGGACGGTGCCCGGACAGGCGGCAAGGCCCAGCCGGAAACGACGCATTCGACACACTCGCGCCCGGTGGCAGAGCCCGACAAGCCACTGCCGATGCAGCAGGCACGCGAGACGGCCCCCGCCGTGGTGCTCGCCGAGGCCACGCCGGAAAGGCTTGTCGCGACGCCGATGCTGCGCGAGGGCGTGCCGCTCGCCTTCGTGCCCTACCTGCCGGCCGAAGAGAATGTCGAATGGCCAGAACCGGGCGAGGCGGAACAGGACGAGGCTAGCGAGGACAATCCCGGCGAGAACAAGGGCGAGGACGGCGGCGGCGAGGCGCAGGCGGAAGCGGAGGGCGATGCCGCGGGCGAAGAGCCCGAGAGCCCCGACATGGCGCGCCGGCGTGAGAAGACGGCCGAGATGGTCGGCGTCCTCGAGCCGGGCCTCGTCTTCTACCGGAAGCTCGGCGACTACTGGGCCTGACGAATCTCCATAGAAAAAGCCCGCGGGGATCGCTCCCCGCGGGCTCTTCATTTCGTAAGCGAAGGCTTACTCGGCGTTGTTGCGGTTCTTCAGAGCCGCGCCGAGGATGTCGCCGAGCGAAGCGCCCGAGTCGGACGAACCGAACTGTGCGACGGCTTCCTTCTCTTCGGCGATTTCCAGCGCCTTGATCGAAAGCTGGATCTTGCGATCCTTCTTCGAGAAGTTCAGGACGCGGGCGTCGACGGTCTGGCCGACCGAGAAACGCTCCGGACGCTGTTCGTCACGGTCACGCGACAGGTCAGCGCGACGGATGAAGGTGACGATGTCCTCGTGGTTGACGAGCTTCACCTCGATGCCGCCATCGTTGACCGCGACGACTTCAGCCGAAACGACTGCGTTCTTGCGCAGGTCGCCGGAAGCGGCAGCTTCGCCGACCGAGTCACGGCCGAGCTGCTTGATGCCGAGCGAAATGCGTTCCTTGTCGACGTCCACATCGAGAACGACAGCCTTGACGACGTCGCCCTTGTTGTATTCCTCGATGACCTGCTCGCCCGGACGGTTCCAGTCGAGGTCGGAGAGGTGGACCATGCCGTCCACGTCGCCGTCGAGGCCGATGAACAGGCCGAACTCGGTCTTGTTCTTGACTTCGCCTTCGACTTCCGTGCCAGCCGGGTGGCTGTGCGCGAAGGCCTGCCACGGGTTCTCGAGGGTCTGCTTGAGACCGAGCGAGATGCGGCGCTTCGTCGGGTCGACTTCGAGAACGACAACGTCGACTTCCTGGCTCGTGGACAGGATCTTGCCGGGGTGTACGTTCTTCTTGGTCCAGGACATTTCGGAGATGTGGATCAGGCCTTCGATGCCCGGCTCCAGCTCGACGAACGCACCGTAGTCGGTGATGTTCGTGACGGTGCCGGAGATCTTCTTGCCGACCGGGTACTTCGTGCCGATGCCATCCCACGGATCCGACTCGAGCTGCTTCATGCCGAGCGAGATGCGGTGGGTTTCCTGGTTGATGCGGATGATCTGAACCTTGACCTGCTGGCCGATGGACAGGATTTCCGACGGATGGTTGACGCGGCGCCAGGCCATGTCGGTGACGTGCAGCAGGCCGTCGATGCCGCCGAGGTCGACGAATGCACCGTAATCGGTGATGTTCTTGACGACGCCGTCGACAACCTGGCCTTCTTCGAGGTTCTGAACGATTTCAGAACGCTGCTCGGCGCGCGACTCTTCCAGAACCGTGCGGCGCGAAACGACGATGTTGCCGCGGCGCTTGTCCATCTTGAGGATTTCGAAGGGCTGCGGGTTGTGCATGAGCGGCGTGACGTCGCGGATCGGACGGATGTCGACCTGCGAACGCGGCAGGAAGGCAACGGCGCCGTCGAGATCGACGGTGAAGCCACCCTTGACCTGGTTGAAGATGACGCCTTCGACGCGCTCGCCGGCTTCGAACTTGACTTCGAGCTTGGCCCAGCTTTCTTCGCGGCGAGCCTTTTCGCGCGAGAGAACAGCTTCACCAAGCGCGTTTTCGATGCGCTCGACATAGACTTCGACTTCGTCGCCGACCTTCAGCGTGCCGTCCTTGGACTTGGCGCCGAATTCCTTCAGCGGAACGCGACCTTCAACCTTGAGGCCGACGTCGACGATGGCGACGTCCTTTTCGATCGCGGTAACGATGCCCTTGGCGACATAGCCTTCGGCGAGATCGTTAGCGGCGAAGGATTCCTGCAGAAGGGCTGCGAAATCTTCGCGCGTGGGGTTTGCTTGAGACATTGAAACTCCTGATGTGCCAAAGGCACGGGCGCCGGGGGTTAGCGTTGGTGATGAACGAGGCTCCATCCGCTACCCTTGGGCAGCAAATCCGGCGCGGGGACAGGCTTCGCTCTTATGTTGCGCAACACCGGACGGAAAACCGCTTGCGCACTTTTCCTGGCGTTACTGGTGCTTAAGCGCGGCGTCGATGAACGACTTTGCCGCGGAAAACGCCGCCTCTATACTCATTTCCGAGGTGTCGAGCAAGTGCGCATCGTCAGCGGGCTTCAGCGGACTGTCCGCCCGGCCCATGTCGCGCTCGTCGCGGCGGCGGATATCCTCGAGGATCGTCCCGTAATCGGCCACCCCGCCGCCGGCGACGATCTCGTCGTAACGGCGCCTGGCGCGCACTTCGGCCGAGGCCGTGACATAGAGCTTCACCGGCGCATCCGGGCAGACGACCGTGCCGATATCGCGCCCGTCGAGCACCGTGCCCGGCTCGCGCACAGCAAAGCCCCGCTGCGCCTCGACCAGCGCCCGGCGCACCGAGGGCATGACCGCGATCTTCGAGGCCGCCTCGCCGATGGCGTGGGCCGACAGCACGGCGCGATCGAGCCCACCGAGGTCGAGGTTCTTCGCCACATCGGCCGCGACCGCCTCGTCGTCGAGCGGCAGGCCACGATCCAGCAGGGCCTTCGCCGTCGCCCGGTAGGTCAGCCCCGTATCGAGGTGATGAAAGCCATACTCCTCCGCGATGCGGCGGGAGAGCGTGCCCTTGCCGGCGGCGGCGGGACCGTCGATGGCGATTGTGAAGGTCATCAGGCCGCCTTCGTGTCGTGAAGCTCGATCTTGGCGCCGAGGCCGGTCATCAGGTCCATGAACTCCGGGAAGCTGGTGGCGATCATCGTCGCGTCGTCGACCGTCACCGGGTTTTCCGAGACGAGGCCCATGACGAGGAAGCTCATGGCGATGCGATGGTCGAGATAGGTCGCGACGGCCGCGCCCGCGGCATTGCCGAGGCCCTTGCCGTCCGGGCGGCCGTGCACGACGAGCGAGGCTTCGCCCTCCTCGCAATCGACGCCGTTCAGCTTGAGGCCATTGGCGACGGCCGAGAGGCGGTCGCTTTCCTTGACGCGCAGCTCTTCCAGGCCGTTCATGACGGTCGTGCCTTCGGCGAAGGCGGCCGCGACGGCGAGGACCGGATATTCGTCGATCATCGACGGCGCGCGGTCTTCCGGCACCGTGACGCCCTTGAGCGCCGAGGAGCGCACGCGCAGGTCCGCCATGTCCTCGCCGCCGGCAAGGCGCGCATTCAGGATCTCGATATCCGCGCCCATTTCCTGAAGCGTCAGGATGAGGCCGGTGCGGGTCGGGTTCATCAGCACATTAAGAATGGTGACGTCGGAACCCGGCACGAGAAGTGCCGCCACCAGCGGGAAGGCTGTCGAGGACGGGTCGCCCGGGACGTCGATGACCTGGCCGGTGAGCTTGCCGCGGCCTTCGAGCCGGATGGTGCGCACGCCGTCGGCATCGGTATCAACCGTCAGGTTCGCGCCAAAACCCTGCAGCATCTTTTCCGTATGGTCGCGCGTCATGATCGGCTCGATGACGGTGGTGATGCCGGGCGTGTTGAGGCCGGCGAGCAGCACCGCGGACTTCACCTGGGCCGAGGCCATCGGCACGCGATAGGTGATCGGCGTCGGCGTCTTCGGCCCACGCAGCGTCACCGGCAGGCGGTCACCCTCGGCGGAAATGACCTGCACGCCCATCTCGCGCAGCGGGTTGAGCACGCGGCCCATCGGGCGCTTGGTCAGCGAGGCATCGCCGATGAAGGTGCTGTCGAAATCATAGACGCCGACCAGGCCCATGGTCAGGCGGCAACCCGTGCCGGCATTGCCGAAATCGAGCGGCGCCTCGGGCGCCAGCAGCGCGCCATTGCCGACGCCGTCGATGATCCAGGTGTCGCCCTCCTTGCGGATCTTCGCGCCCATGGCCTGCATGGCCTTGCCCGTATTGATGACGTCCTCGCCTTCGAGCAGGCCCGTGATGCGCGTCTGGCCGCTCGCAAGCCCGCCGAACATGAAGGAACGGTGCGAAATCGACTTGTCGCCGGGAATACGGACGGTTCCGGAAAGGCCGGAGGATTTGCGGGCGGTTGCGGGCCGTGCAGTGGCGCCGTGCGACATGGGCGTCTTCCTTGTATGATCACGGGTTCCAGGCGGGATCGCCCGGGAAAGTGCGGGCTTGCTATCACAAAGGATTCAAAGCGTCATCATCCTGCCCGAAAACATTCGGCAGAAAGGTCCCGGCCCCTCCCGCGAAGTTTGGCTTTGACAGGATAGCCCAAGACGATTAAGGGGACCGGCTAATCATTTTCCCCTTCAACGCGCCGGAAACACCGGCCCCGCCGGCAAGAAAAACGGCACCTGAGAGGCTTTGACAGTGGCAAAACCGGAACTCGGCACCAAACGCATCGACCCGGAAACGGGCAAGAAGTTCTACGACCTGAACCGCGACCCGATCGTCTCGCCCTATACGGGCAAGACCTATCCCCTCTCTTTCTTCGAGGAAACCTCGGCCGCGGCCGTTCTCGAAAAGGATGAGGAAGAGGACGTCAACGAAGTCGATACCGAGAACACGGAAGTCGAACTCGTCTCGCTCGAGGACGCCGACGAGGATGCGGCCGGCGGCGACGACCTGCCGGACCTCGGCGACGACGACGTGGAGATCGACGGCGACGACGACGACACGTTCCTGGAGCAGGACGAAGATGACGACGATGACGACATGAGCGACCTCATCGGCGTCACCGGCGACGAAGACGAAGCCTAAGACCTTGATAATCCGGCCGGTTTCAAAAAAATCGGCCGGATTTCATTTTTCGGCTTGCCATCTCCGAAACCCGGAAGTAATAAGCCGCCACACCGAACGGCAACGCCGCTTCGGTTCCCGGAAACCGGCCTTGCCGGACCCGTTATGGGGCTATAGCTCAGCTGGGAGAGCGCTTGCATGGCATGCAAGAGGTCAGCGGTTCGATCCCGCTTAGCTCCACCAAAATTTCCTGATATTACGGCACGTTATCAATTCGCGAACTTCGCTGCATGCTGCTTTCTGGCCGCCGGCGGAGCTTGCAAAGCGCATCGGCACGACGCAACAGCCGTCGCCCGGCTTGACGGCGGCGTTTCTCCGCCCCTCTCTATTTTGCGCCGGCATGTCGGGGCCACGGGAGCCCGGTTCGGAATCAATGTGTAATACCTTGACTCCCGCCACAGGCTCTCCAGGCATCACGGCTGCTCGCGCATGCCGGGGGTCGCCTCGCGCTGGTCGGCATCTTCCAGGTCGGTTTTCACGATGAAGGTGTCGTTGTGCTGGCGGGCGGCTTCGCGAAGTGCTGCGAGGTTCGGCTCGTCGTCGCCGCCGATCTCGCCGTCGCCATGGTCGATTTCATGCTCCGCCTGCAGCCAATGGTCGTCCGGCTTGCCTTCGGGCGAGCCTTCCTGCTGCCAGAGTTCGTAGGCGCGTCTGCGGATGCGGTCTTCCCGGTTCTCGGTCATGGATGTGCTCCCTTCCATTCGCTCCGCAGGAACGGATGAACCGGCCTGAAAGTTCCCGTCTTGCGCTCTTCAGGAACCGCGAATAAGCATGGCGTGCTGCGCATTTCAGGGGAAAATGCCGGGCTTGTCGGGGGACTTCATGAGCTTTACGGAAACGACGACCACCTCCTGGTTTTCCCGGCTGAAGGAGGCGCTGATCAAGATCGTGGTCGGCTTCATCCTGCTTGCCGCCTGCATCTGGCTTCTCTTCTGGAACGAGGGCCGCTCGGTGAAGACCTACAGGGCCCTCGTCGAGGGGGCCGGGCTCGTCGTTTCCCTCGACAATGGCAGCGTCGATCCGGCCAATGACGGCAGACTCGTGCATGTTTCCGGGCCGGTGAAGCCGGTCGGCGTGCCGCAGGACGATATGTTCGGCATCTCCGCCGAGGGCGCGGCCGGCCTCGAGCGCATCGTCGAGATGTATCAATGGGCCGAGAGCTCGCAGTCCGAGACGCACAAGCAGCTCGGCGGCAGCGAGGAAACCGTCACCACCTATTCCTACCGCAAGGAATGGAGCCGCGACGAGATCAGCTCCGGCAGCTTCCGCCAGCCGGGCCACGACAACCCGCGGAAGCCGGTCGCGGATGCGCGCTTCTCCGTTCCCTCGGCGACGATCGGTGCCTTCAGCATCGAGGGCCGCGCGGTCGCCCGCCTCGGCGAGGAGCGCATCGTGCCGCTCGGCGCGGCCGAGGCGAGCCGGCTCGGCGAGGCCGTTTCGCTCGGCAAGCCCGTCTCGGTGGTGGCCGGCGCGGCCGTCTTCTCGCTCAACCCGCAGGATCCGCAGATCGGCGATATCCGCATCCGCTTCGAACGCTCGGATATTTCCGAGGCGAGCTTCGTCGGTGCGCAGCACGGAACCAGCCTCGTTCCCTACAAGACGACGAACGGGCGCGAGCTCTTCCTCAGCGAGGCCGGTATTTCCGACGCGGCCGCCATGTTCGACGCGGCGCAAAGCGAGAACACGATCATCACCTGGGCGGTGCGCATCGGCGGGCTGGTCGGGCTCCTCGTCGGCTTCGCTTTCATCCTCTCCATCTTCGGCGTGATCGCCGACATCGTGCCCTTCGTCGGTTCCATCGTGCGCTTCGGTACCACGGCGATAGCGCTCATCCTCACCCTGCTCGTCGGGCCCGCGGTCATCGCCATCGCGTGGATCGCCTATCGCCCGCTCGTCGCCATCGCGGTTCTTGCCGCCGGCATTGCGCTTGCCGCCGGCATCCTCTATCTGCGGCGCGGCAAGGGGGCGGCCGCGGCAACCGCACCCGCATGAGAGGATGAGCAGGATGGGCGTGACGTGACCTTCTACATTTCGAAGATCTTCTGGCTTCTCGCCCAGCCGCTTTCCCTCACCTTCACGCTGCTCGTCATCGGCCTTGCCGCGGGCTGGCTGGGCTGGCGGCGCATCGGGGCGCTGGCGGGGACGATCGCTGCGCTCCTTCTCTTCGTGACGCTCTTCACCTCGACCGGCGCTGTGCTCCTGCAGGTACTGGAGGACCGCATTCCGCGCGCCGAGCTTGCCAGCGAGGGGCCTTCCTGCATCGTCACGCTCGGCGGCGGGTTCGAATCGGAGATCATCGCGGCGCGCGGCGGCTTCGAGATGACGCAGGCCGGCGACCGCTTCGTCGAAACGCTGCGGCTGGCGCGGGAATTTCCCGAAGCGCGCATCCTGATTTCCGGGGGCGACGGATCGTTCAGCGGGGCCTATGAGGGTGACGCCGTGGTCGGCACGCGCTTCTTCGAGACGTTCGGCGTGCCGGCGACGCGGCTGATCCGCGAGGAGGACTCCCGCGACACGTTCGAGAACGCCGCCAATACCGAGGCGCTGCTTGCCGCGAACAATCTCGAAAACTGCCTGCTGGTGACGTCAGCCTTCCACATGCCGCGGTCGGTCGGCCTCTTCCGCAAGCTCGGCCTTGCCGTGCAGCCCTGGCCGACGGATTACCGCACGACCGGGCGGGCGAGCCTCGGGCTCGATTTCTCCCAGCCATCGGCCAACAGCCAGCTCATGACGACGGCGCTGCGCGAATGGACGGGGCTGCTCTTCTATTACCTCGCAGGCCGCACGCATACGCTGCTTCCGCAATAGGTCACTTCTTCGAGATCGTCTCGAAGCGGGTGTTCCGCACGCGAATGGTCATGATGCAATAGTCGTCGTCGCTCCGGCCGCAGCTTGCCGCATTGGCCTTGAGCTCCAGCACCATGTTGCCGAAGCGCTTTTTCATCTCGTAGCCGTAGAGATCGGCCGTGGCGGCGAGGAAATAGCCGCCTTCGGCCACGCGGATGTAGAATTCGTGCGGGCAGCCGACATTGCCGCACAGGCCGCCCGGCACGCCATCGCAGTTGACGGCCCCGAGATTGAAGATCGCATCCTTCTGCCGGTCGTTGTTGAAATCGACGTTCTCGGCGAAGTCCTCGCCATAGACGGCCGTCTTGCAACGCTTGGCGACCTCCGCCTGAAGGGCGGCCATGGCATCCGGCACGATCTCGGCCGCGCGAACGGGCGTGGCGGCCGCAACGAGCGCGGCGCAGAGGAGCGCGAGGAAACTCATGCGGATGGCCATCTCTCAAACCTTTCCATGGCGGGCGATTCGGTCATTATGCAGCCGGGTGCGGCATGCGGGGTGATTCTTCCGCGCGCACCTTTGCAGTCGGCGATTCCGGACGCACCTTGCCGGAACAGCTTTAGGCAGCAAAGCTGTCGCGAGGCTTGGCCTGCCGGGGGCCCGGCGAATAAGGGGGAAGACGTGACGATCCTTGAACTGCTCGATTATACGGGCGTTGCCGTCTTCGCCGCGACGGGCGCGCTTTCGGCCTCGCGCAAGCAGCTCGACATTATCGGCTTCCTGTTCCTCGCCGCTGCGACCGGCATCGGCGGCGGCACGTTCCGCGACGTCATCCTCGGGATACCCGTCTTCTGGGTGGTGAACCCGACCTATCTCATCGTCTGCGTGACGGTGGCGCTGGTCGTCTTCGTGCTCGCGCACCGCATCGAGTCGCGCTACCGGCTGCTGCTCTGGCTCGATGCCATGGGCGTCTCGGCCTATTGCGTGATGGGCGCGGCGAAGGGCTATGCGGCCACCGGCTCGCCGACCGTCGCCATCACCACCGGCGTGCTGACCGCAAGCTTCGGCGGCATCATCCGCGACCTCCTCGCCAACGAACCCTCGGTACTGTTGCGGCCGGAGGTCTATATTACGGCCGCGCTGATCGGCGCCGCGGCCTTCACGGGGGCCACCGTCGCGGGCGCGCCGCTGTGGGTCGCCTCGGCGATCGGCATGGGCGCCGCCTTCATCGTTCGCGGCGGGGCCCTGCGCTTCGGCTGGCGCTTTCCGGTCTACAAGCCCCGGCCGGGGCGGCATCCGGACGATGTCATGTGAGACGGATCAGGCCTTGCGCGGGCGCAGGCGGATGATCACGTCGACATGCGCGATCTCCATGCCCTCGGGCGGCTCCGGCAGGTTGCCGATCTCGATATTGCTCACCGGGATGTCGAGAACGCGGTTCTCGCCCTCCACGAAGAAATGGTGATGGTCCGAGATATTGGTGTCGAAATAGGTCTTCGCGCTTTCCACCGCCAGGACGCGGATAAGGCCGGCCTCGGTGAACTGGTGCAGCGTGTTGTAGACCGTCGCCAGCGAGACCGGCACGCCGGCCGTGACGGCTTCCTCGTGCAGTTCCTCCACCGTCAGGTGGCGGTCGCCCTTGGCGAACAGCAGGTCGGCAAGGGCCACGCGCTGGCGCGTCGGGCGCAGGCCGGAATGGCGCAGGCGCTCTTCGATGGGCAACTCGTGTGCATGCGTCATGGGCGAGTGATCCGCTTGTCTGGCCTCGAACAACAATCTTGAGCTTTCGATATAACTTTAGCGCCGCCGGGATTCAATAGGATTACAATGCCCAATGGGCGCGCAACATGCGGAAAACCGGGGCCTTGGCCCCGCCCAAGGCAATTTGCGCTGGCTGTCACCGCACGCATCATGTATGCGGACTGCTGAATTAACGTCTCGCCCAAAACGGGTGCGGCGACAAAACGGGAGGGATCGGGCGCTTTAAATTCCGCCTCGCCTCCTCTAAATCTAGCGCTGAACAAGCGTATACAGACCGGGGATGAGACATTCGATGACGACCAGGCAATCCAGCTACAACTATGAGGAAATCCTGTCCTGCGGCCGCGGCGAGCTTTTCGGCCCGGGCAATGCGCAGCTTCCTCTGCCGCCGATGCTGATGGTCCACCGCATCACCGACATTTCCGAGACGGGCGGCGCCTTCGACAAGGGCTATATCCGCGCCGAATACGACGTGAAGCCCGACGACTGGTACTTCCCCTGTCACTTCCAGGGCAACCCGATCATGCCCGGCTGCCTCGGCCTCGACGGCATGTGGCAGCTCACCGGCTTCTTCCTCGGCTGGCTCGGCGAGCCCGGCCGCGGGATGGCGCTCTCCACCGGCGAGGTGAAGTTCAAGGGCATGGTCCGGCCGGACACCAAGCTTTTGGAATACGGTATCGACTTCAAGCGCGTCATGCGCGGCCGCCTCGTGCTCGGCACGGCGGACGGCTGGCTGAAGGCCGACGGCGAGACCATCTACCAGGCGACCGACCTGCGCGTCGGCCTGTCGAAGGACAAGGAAGCCTGAGGCGGAAAGCCTCGGGGGCGGCGCGCCGCCCCCGCCACGAGACGTTCAAGAAAAGGTCAGGAATATGAGACGGGTAGTTGTCACGGGTCTGGGGATCGTATCCTCCATCGGGAACAATGCGGACGAAGTGACGGCATCGCTGCGCGATGCGCGCTCGGGCATCAGCTTCAGCCAGGACTTCGCCGACCACGGCTTCAAGTGCCAGGTCTGGGGCTCGCCGAACATCGACACGACCGACCTCGTCGACCGCCGCGCGGCCCGCTTCCTCTCGCAGGGCGGGGCATGGAACCATGTCGCGATGAAGCAGGCCATCGCCGATTCCGGTCTCGAAGAGTCCGACTATTCTGCCAATCCGCGCGCCGGCATCATCATGGGTTCGGGCGGTCCGTCCACCCGCACGCTGATCGAGGCGGCCGAGATCACCATCAAGAACAACTCGCCCAAGCGCATCGGCCCGTTCGCCGTACCGAAGGCGATGTCCTCCACGGCCTCGGCGACGCTCGCCACCTGGTTCAAGATCCACGGCGTCAACTATTCCATCTCGTCGGCCTGCTCGACCTCGGCGCACTGCATCGGCAATGCCGCGGAGATGATCCAGTGGGGCAAGCAGGACATCATGTTCGCCGGCGGCCATGAGGACCTCGACTGGACCATGTCGAACCTCTTCGACGCCATGGGCGCCATGTCCTCCAAATACAACGACACGCCGTCCACCGCCTCGCGCGCCTATGACGTCAGCCGCGACGGCTTCGTCATCGCCGGCGGCGCGGGCGTCCTCGTCCTCGAGGAGCTGGAGCATGCCAAGGCCCGCGGCGCGAAGATCTATGCCGAGATCGTCGGCTACGGCGCGACCTCCGACGGCTACGACATGGTGGCCCCGTCGGGCGAAGGCGCGATCCGCTGCATGCGCCAGGCGCTTGCCACGGTGAAGGGCGACGTCGACTACATCAACACGCACGGCACCTCGACGCCCGTCGGCGACTCGAAGGAGATCGGCGCGATCCGCGAAGTCTTCGGCGACAAGATCCCGCACATCCAGTCGACCAAGTCGCTGACCGGCCATTCGCTGGGCGCGGCCGGCGTGCAGGAATCGATCTACGGCCTCCTGATGATGCAGGCCGGCTTCATCGGCGAAAGCGCGCATATCACCGAACTGGACCCCGAATTCGACGGCGTTCCGATCGTGCGCAAGCGCATCGACAATGCGAAGATCGACACGGTTCTCTCCAATTCCTTCGGTTTCGGCGGCACGAACGCCACGCTGGTCTTCCAGCGTCACAACGGATGATACGCATGACGGGGATCATGAACGGCAAGCGCGGCCTCATCATGGGGGTCGCGAACAATCACTCCATCGCCTGGGGCATCGCCCAGAAGCTGGCCGGCGCCGGCGCGGAACTGGCCTTCACCTACCAGGGCGAAGCGCTCGGAAAGCGCGTCAAGCCGCTCGCCGCCGAGCTCGGCTCGGATTTCGTCATTCCCTGCGACGTCGAGGATATCGCCTCGGTGGACGCGACGATCGACGCGATCAAGGAAAAGTGGGGCAAGCTCGACTTCGTCGTGCACGCCATCGGCTTCTCCGACAAGAACGAGCTGAAGGGCCTCTATGCCGATACCTCGCGCGAGAATTTCTCGCGCACCATGGTCATCTCCTGTTTCTCCTTCACGGAGATCGCCAAGCGCGCGGCAGGCCTGATGACCGACGGCGGCGCGATGCTGACGCTGACCTATGGCGGCTCGGTGCGTGTCATGCCGAACTACAACGTCATGGGCGTCGCCAAGGCCGCGCTGGAAGCCTCCGTGCGCTACCTTGCCGGCGACTACGGCCCGCAGGGCATCCGCGTCAACGCGATCTCCGCCGGCCCGATCCGCACGCTGGCCGGCGCCGGGATTTCCGATGCCCGCGCGATGCTCTCCTGGCAGCAGAAGAACGCCCCGCTCCGCCGCACCGTCACCATCGAGGACGTCGGCAATTCGGCGCTCTATCTCCTCTCCGACATGGCAAGCGGTGTTACCGGCGAGATCCACTATGTGGACGCCGGCTACAACATCACATCCATGCCGACGCTGGAGCGGCTGGCGAAAGCGGACAGCGAGTAAGACACACACGGCGCGAAGATCTCCTTCGCGCCGTTTTTCTTTGGGCTCAGTCGAACACGACCGGCACAAGCGACAGCACCAGCAGCAGCGCCATGGCTCTGTTGAACAGTTTCAGGCTGCGCTCCCCTGTCATGAAGCGGCCCGCGCCGACACCGATGCCGGCCCAGGCCAGCGTACTCACCAGCGTCGCGCCGCCGAAGATGACGGCGAAGGCGGATGGGATCGCAAAGTCGCCTGCGACGCCCCCGCCATAAGTCACCACAGCGCCAGCGACCATCACCCAGAGCTTCGGATTGACGAGCTGCAGCAATGCGCCTTCGACGAAGGTGAAGGGCCGCTGCCGGCTGCTCCCGGACGAGAGACCGACCGGAGCCGTCGCGATGCGCCAGGCAAGCCAGAGCAGATAGGCGATCCCGATCCATTTCAGCGCCAGATGCACGCGCGGGTCCGAAACGACCGCGCCGCCAGCCGCCGCCACAGTGAAGATGATGACCGCCATGCCGATGCCCATGCCTATTGCGACCGGGAGGGTGCGACGGAAGCCGTAGTTGGCGCCCGATGCCGTCACCATCGTATTGTTCGGCCCCGGCGTGCCCGCCATAGCGAAGGCAAAGCCCGACGCCGCCGCTATCCAAGCCCAATCCATCCTGCCCTCCTCGTCGAGATATCGGCAGCCTATGCCACCCCATGCGCAACGGGGTTGCGAAGATGCCAGCAATGGACAAGAATTTGGCATTCAATGCCGCTGGATGGCTTGAACGTTTGTGAGGATTTCAATGCAGCTCGACGAGATCGACCGCCGTATCCTGCGCGAGCTGCAACAGGATGGCCGCCTGCAGAATGTCGAGCTTGCAAGGCGGGTCGGCCTGTCGCCCTCCCCTTGCCTGCGCCGGGTGAAGCTATTGGAAGAGGCCGGTGTCATCGACCGCTATGTCGCGGTCGTGGATCAGGCGAAGATGGGACTGCAGCTTTCCATGTTCGCGCGCATCTCCCTGACGGCGCAGGATGCCGAGACGATCGACCACTTCATCGCCGCCATGAAGCGGCTGCCGGAGGTGGTGGAGTGCTATATCATGCTCGGCGAGAGCGACGCGCTGCTGCGCGTCGTCGTCTCCGATTTCGAGGACTACCGCCGCTTCCAGTCGACGCATCTGACGCGCAGGAACGGCATCCAGACCGTCAAGACGGATGTGCCGAGCGAGACGATCAAGCAGAGCTTCGCGCTGCCGCTGTGAAGCTCAGCGCTTGCCCCACAGTACCTTGAAGCGGGCATTGCGGCAGAGCTCGCCGCTTTCCTTGAAGGCGTCCTTCAGCACCGGCTCGTAGGGCAGGCCGCGGTTGGCGACCATCAGAAGGCGACCGCCGATCTTCAGCGACTTCGCCGCCATGCGGATCATTCCCGCGCCGAGCGAATGGTCGGCGGCGTGGCCTTCATGGAAGGGGGGGTTCATGACGATAAGGTCGTAGTGGTCGCGCGGCGTCTCGGCCGTCAGGTCGAACCAGTAGTAGCGCGCGGGGATGTTCGGGCAGTTCTCCGCCATGTTCTCCTTGGCGGCTTCCAGCGCCTCGTAATGCGCCTCGAAGAGGTCGATTCCCTTCACCTGCGGCGCGCGGCCGCCGAGCATGACGGAGAGATAGCCCCAGCCCGCGCCGAAATCGGCGGCATGGCCGTTGAAATCCTCAGGGATGCGGGTGGCGAGCAGTTCGGAGCCGTCGTCGATGCGGTCATGCGAGAACATGCCGGGCGCGGCCGTGAAGCGACCGACGATGCGCACCGGCCTGGCCGCGAGCTTGGCGATGGCACCCGCGGGGTCTTCCGGACGGGCGAACCAGATGGCGAGGCCGTGGTATTTCGGCATGGAATCGCCCGTCAGGCCAAGCTGGTCGAGGCGCTTGCGCATGGACTGGACGCCGTCTTCCTTGCCGCCGGCAACGACGATCAGGCCACCCGTGCGCACGCGGCGCAGGGCTTCGGCGATACGGTTCTCGTTCTCGCCTTTGTGTTTGGTCATCAGGATGAGCGCGCCGTCGAAATCCTCGCCCTCGATGACGGGCTTGACCGGCGCGCGCACGGCTTCCAGCCCGCGATAGAGCGAGCGCAGCGGCTGCACCGCCTCAAGGGACGCGCCAAAGCCTTCCGGCGGGCGCTGGCCGGCTTCCGCGCCGAGGAAGAGGTAGCGTTCCCCCTCAGCCGGCAGGCCGAGCGTGCCGGAGGCGAAGGGATGGAACAGGGTTTTCAGGGCGTCGCGGGTCATGGTCGGCTTTCGGCGGATGAGTGGTCAACTAAAAAGAAAAGGGGCGCGGAACGTGCCGCTCCGCGCCCCCTTCATGCATTGGTGTCCGATTACTCGGCGGCTTCGCCGTCGCCCTTCTTGTCGGCGACGATTTCCTTGCCGGTCGCCTGGTCGACGACCTTCATGGAGAGGCGGACCTTGCCGCGCTCGTCGAAGCCCATCAGCTTGACCCAGACCTTGTCGCCTTCCTTGACGACGTCGGAGGTCTTGGCAACGCGCTCCTGAGCGAGCTGCGAGATGTGCACGAGGCCGTCGCGCGGGCCGAAGAAGTTGACGAAGGCGCCGAAGTCGGCGGTCTTGACGACCGTGCCTTCGTAGATCATGCCGACTTCCGGTTCCGCGACGATGGAGTGGATCCACTTGCGGGCCGCTTCGATCTCCTTGCCGGACGAGGAGGCGATCTTGATCGTGCCGTCGTCTTCGATGTTGATCTTGGCGCCGGTCTTCTCGACGATTTCGCGGATGACCTTGCCGCCCGTGCCGATGACTTCACGGATCTTGTCGACCGGGATGTTCATGACTTCGATGCGCGGGGCGAATTCGCCGAGCTGGCCGCGGCTCTCGGTAATGGCATTGGCCATTTCGCCGAGGATGTGCTTGCGGCCGCCCTGTGCCTGGGCGAGAGCGACCTTCATGATCTCCTCGGTGATGCCGGCGATCTTGATGTCCATCTGCAGCGAGGTGATGCCGTCGGCGGTGCCGGCGACCTTGAAGTCCATGTCGCCGAGGTGGTCTTCGTCACCCAGGATGTCGGAGAGAACCGCATAGCGGTCGCCTTCGAGGATAAGACCCATGGCGATGCCGGCAACCGGCTTTGCCAGCGGAACGCCGGCGTCCATCAGGGCGAGCGAGGTGCCGCAGACGGTGGCCATCGAGGACGAGCCGTTCGACTCGGTGATCTCGGAGACGACGCGCAGCGTGTAAGGGAACTGTTCCGCCGTCGGCAGCATCGGGCGGATAGCACGCCAGGCGAGCTTGCCGTGGCCGATTTCACGGCGGCCCGGGGAGCCCATGCGGCCCGTTTCACCGACCGAGTAGGGCGGGAAGTTGTAGTGCAGCAGGAAGCGTTCCTTGTACATGCCGGTCAAGCTGTCGACATACTGCTCGTCCTCACCGGTGCCGAGCGTGGCGACGACGATCGCCTGCGTCTCGCCGCGGGTGAAGAGGGCCGAGCCGTGCGTGCGCGGCAGGATGCCGACTTCCGAGACGATCGGACGAACGGTTTCGAGGTCGCGGCCGTCGATGCGGCTCTTGGTGTCGAGGATGTTCCAGCGGACGATCTTGGCCTGCAGGTGCTTGAAGACGGCGCCGATGACTTCTGCGCTGTACTTCGGCTCGACGCCTTCGGGCAGGAAATGCGCCTTGACCTTGGCCTTGACGGCGTCGACGGCGGCGTAGCGGTCGGCCTTCTGGGTGATCTTGTAGGCGTCGCGCAGTTCGGCTTCGGCAAGGCCGAGCATTTCGGCTTCGAGTTCGGAATAGTCTTCCGGCTGGAAGTCGCGCGGTTCCTTGGCAGCCACTTCGGCGAGCTTGATGATCGCGTCGATGACCGGCTGGAAGCCCTTGTGGCCGAACATGACGGCGCCGAGCATGACGTCTTCGTTCAGTTCCTTGGCTTCGGATTCGACCATCAGGACGGCGTCCTGCGTGCCGGCGACGACGAGGTCGAGAACCGACTCGTCCATCTCGTCGAGATGCGGGTTCAGGACGTATTCGCCGTTGATGTAGCCGACGCGGGCTGCGCCGACCGGGCCCATGAAGGGAACGCCGGAGATCGTCAGCGCGGCGGAAGCGGCAACCATCGACAGGATGTCGGGATCGTTCTCGAGGTCATGCTGGACGACCGTGACGACGACCTGCGTGTCGTTCTTGTAGCCTTCCGGGAAGAGCGGGCGGATCGGACGGTCGATCAGGCGGGAAACCAGCGTTTCCTTTTCCGACGGACGGCCTTCGCGCTTGAAGTAGCCGCCCGGGATCTTGCCGGCGGCGTAGGTCTTTTCCTGGTAGTTGACGGTCAGCGGGAAGAAATCCTGGCCCGGCTTCGGCGCCTTGGCGGAAACGACGGTGGCGAGAACGACGGTCTCGCCGTAGGTCGCAAGAACCGCGCCGTCGGCCTGGCGGGCGATCTTGCCGGTTTCCAGCTTGAGCGGGCGGCCGGCCCACTCGATTTCAACCGTATGGGTATCGAACATGTCTTGTCCTTCTTGGCGGATACGCGCACCGCCGCCCGAAAAGGCGCAGGTGGTCTATCCGCGTTCGTGACGCATCATGGGCAAGACAACGGGAGGCTTCCGTGATGGCGCCGCGCGCCTGAAGCATCCTGCAATCCTGCCCCATGACAGGCCATCGGTTGGTTCCGCAGGGCCGGCCCATCCGGCCTGCTGGAAAATCCCGTTCCGCGAGGCGGTCGCAACCGGCACAGGCGAAACGGTACGGCGGAAATTTCTTCCGCAAAAGAAAGCGGCGGGCGTTCACGAGGAACGCCCGCCGAAATTGCTTAGCGGCGAATACCGAGAGCAGCAATCAGCTTGCTGTAACGGGCTTCGTCCTTCTTCTTGAGGTAATCAAGAAGCGAGCGGCGGCTGGAAACCAGCGTCAGAAGGCCACGACGGGAGTGGTTGTCCTTCTTGTGGTCCTTGAAGTGGCCGGTCAGGTTGTTGATACGCTCGGTCAGGATTGCGACCTGAACTTCCGGAGAACCGGTGTCGCCTTCCTTGGTGGCGTATTCCTTGATCAGCGCAGCCTTGCGCTCAGCAGTGATCGACATCGTATGTCCTTTCATGAATGGGAACAAAGGTCGCCAAAAGCCGGGATGTCGTCCAGCGATGGCCGTGAAGGCAAGCGGGCAGGCCCGCATTGCTGGCGGTGCCTATAAACCATTAGCGGGCGAAATGGAAGGGGCCGCGATCAACCCCCGCCCGGCGCCGTCAGAAGCGGCTGGCCGGCTGGCCGGGCGCAAGATCCGGCGCCTCGCCGCCCTTCGGGCAGACGACATAGGCGCCGAAGACCCAGCCGAGCCGCTCGCCCCCGCGCGAGACGAAAAGCCAGCGCTTGGCGCCGATCCTCGCCTCCTCGATCACCTCGAGCCGCGTGCCGTTCCGCAGCGTCGTCACGATCGGCCCGTTCGGCGCCGAGCGGACATTGAGCGGCGTGCCGGTCGGATCGTCCACCACGCATTCGCTGGCGGCGGCGGGCGTCACCGCGGAGGCGAACATGGCGGCGGCGATGGCCGCGCGCGGGAAAGGCATCATGGCGCGGACCCCGGCATGGGAGGAAGGAGCATACCCGTCATTCGAAGGAGCCCGGCTGGTGGGCCGCCTCGTCGCGCAGGCGGGCGAGCGGGATCTTCACCCGCCATTCGATGCCGTCGTCATGCACGATGAATTCCAGCGTCGCGTCGAGCGCCATGCCGAGCATACGCTCCAGCACCACGCTGCCGAAGCCCTTGCGGCTGTCGGCTATGGCCTGCTTGTCGATCGTCGCCCGGCTTTCGAGCCAGACGAGGTCGAGGTTTTCGCCCGCCGTCACCCAGCTCAGCGAGACGATGCCGGTATCGTTGGCGAGCGCGCCGTATTTGGTGGCATTGGTCGACAGTTCGTGCAGCGCCATGCCGAGCGTCTGGGAGGCCTGCGGATCGAGCAGAACGGCGGGGCCGGCGATGCGCACCCGGCTCGTATCGTCGGGCGTGAAGGGTTTGAGCTGGTTGCGGGCCAGTTCGGCGAGGTTCACGCCCTGCGTCGCGTTGGCGATCATCAGGTCGGTGGAGCGGGCAAGGCCCGAGACGCGCCGGCGGAAGGTCTCGGCGAAGTCGGAGGCTTTCTCCGCACCCGCCACCGACTGGTTCAGCATGGCCTGGATGACGGTGAGCTGGTTCTTGGAGCGGTGGGCGACCTCGCGCATCAGAAAGCGCACCTCGTTCTCCGACTTCACGCGGGCATCGGCCGCCTCGGCGAGCGCGCGGGAAACCGTCTCCAGCTCGGAGATCGCATAGCGGCGCGAGGCGACGCGCTCGCCATGGCCGAGCCGGCGCGCGTCATGCGCGAGCAGCCGCACATCGCGCGAGAGCACGCGGGCGATGCCGACGGCACCCGCCGCCGCCAGCGCCGCGAAGACCGCCCCGCCGATGGTGAGCCAGAGGAAGGAGGAGACCGCGGGCGCCTGCACGTCGGAAGATTTCGCCCAGGCGATCATCCGCCAGCCGGCCAGCGAGGAGAATTCGGTGACGACCTGGTAGTTGACATCGTCCTGGCGCATCGTGCTGACGCCGAGGCGAAGCGAGGGCACCACACGCAGGAAGAACGGCTGACCAGCCTTCTGCTTCTCGTCCGTCGAGACAATGATCTTGCCCTCGGTATCGAGCACCGCCGCGTTCCAGCCGGGCGAGAGGATATCCGGATTGACCGCCCGCCGCAGCGCTTCGGCATTCTTGGTCAGCGTCAGCAGCACCTGCTGGCCGTTGTGAAGGCGCATCGGCTGGTAGACGTTGAAGACCCATTGCCGGGCTGTCTTGCCGAAGAAGAGGTCGGAGACCATGCGCTCGCCGCGCGACAGCGCGAGCCCCGCGGATACCGGTTCCGACGCCGCGTTCAGCGGCGTGCCGTAGGGCACGCGCGTGTTGAGGAGCTGACGCATCGTCGGGTCGATGAGGATGAAATAGATGTCGGTGCCTTCGAGCGCCTTGCTCGCCTGCCTGTGCAGGGCGGCGTAGTCGCCTTTCTGCAGGCTGTCCGACGTCGAGAGAAAATTCAGCGTCGAGAACATGCCGGAAATCTCGCGCTCGACGGCGCGGTTCACGGCGCTCGTCGAGGTGCGCAGCAGCGATTCGAAGATGCGCTCCTGTGCCTCGTTAGTGCGCTTGAGGACGATGATCGAAAACAGGAAGGCCGGAATGACAGCGACGAGGATGAGGCAGACGAGATAGAAGGCGACCGGATGATGCATGCGCCTGCGGGCCTCGCCAGCGCCGCTCTCCACATTTCCGGCGGATACCGTTCGGTCGTTCGGCGTCATCGTCAACGGCCAGCCCCTTCACCCCTCGCCTGCGAGCCGGCCCGGCGGCCAAGCGCCGCCGCGCCCGTCCTCGAACGGACCTCGCCGGCCCATAAAGCCAATAGCTTGTGGTGAAATCAAGTCGGGGGCGTTTCGTTCCGCCCCCTTATTATTAGAGCATTTCCGCTTCTCTTCGAATCGCGAAAACGCTCTAACTCTTTATTTCTACGCAATCCCGGACGCAAAACCGCTTCGCACTTTTGCTGGAATTGCTCTAGCCTGCGAAAACCCGCTTGGGACGGAACTCGCCGCCGCCGATCTCGCCGATGGCGATCAGCTTTCCGCGCGCCGTGGCATAGGCCTCGTCCGCCGAAACGGGCGCATCGCGGCCGCGGACGATGATGGGGTTGCCCATGCGCAGGCGGTGCGCCTGGTCGTCGTTGACGACGATCTGCGGCAGGCTCGACAGGGCCTCGCCGGTATCGATGAGGAAGGCGTCGAGCGCCGCAAGCCGTTCTGCGTCGTCCTCGATCTTCTCCAGCGCCGTCAGATCCGCCAGCGGCACCATGTCGTCTTCGCCGAAGGGGGCGACGAAGGTGCGGCGCAGCGCCGAGATATGGCCGTAGCAGCCGAGCTGGCGGCCGAAATCGCGGGCGAGCGCGCGCACATAGGTGCCCTTGCCGCATTCGACCTCGAAGGCCGCCGTATTTTCGTCCGAGCCCACCAATGTCAGGCGATGGATTTCCACCTCGCGCGAGGGGATCTCGACGGTCTCGCCCTCACGGGCGAGGTCATAGGCGCGCTCGCCGTCGATCTTGATCGCGGAGAATTGCGGAGGAACCTGCCGGATGACGCCGGTATAGTCGCCGAGGATCGCCTCGATCTCGCCCGCGGCCGGGCGCTTTTCGGATGTCTCAGTCACCTCGCCCTCGAGGTCGTCCGTCGTGCGCTCCTCGCCCCAGGTCACCGTGAATTCGTAAATCTTGCGGCCGTCCATGACATAGGGAACGGTCTTGGTGGCGTCGCCCAGTGCGATCGGCAGCATGCCGGAGGCGAGCGGATCGAGCGTGCCGGCATGGCCGGCCTTCTGCGCCTTGAACAGCCACTTGATCTTGGAGACGGCCTCGGTCGAGCCGAAGTCGAACGGCTTGTCGAGGATCAGCCAGCCGGAAACCGGCCGGCCCTTGGGTTTGCGGGGTCTGGACATCTGTATCCTGGATTATTGATCGTCGTCGCCGTCTTCGGCGTCAAGATCGCGGGCGACTTCCGGCGAGCGCAGGAGGTCGTCGATCTTCTTGTAGTTGTCGAAGCTGGTATCGTCGCGGAAGCGCACGTCCGGCATATATTTCATCTGGCGAAGCTGCGGGCCGAGACGGCCGCGGATGAACTTCGCATTGCGGTTCAGCGCCTCGATCACCGCCTCGTGGTCCTTCACGCCGAGCGGCGTGACATAGGCGGTCGCGTGCTTCAGGTCGGGCGACATGCGCACTTCCGAGATGGAGATCACGGTCTTCTCCAACAGCGGATCGCGCACTTCGCCGCGCTGGAGCACCTGGGTGATCGCCGCGCGCACCTGCTCGCCCACGCGCAGCATGCGTTGCGACGGCGCCGAGGATGTTGCTCTGGTCATGGTGGTCACCTTCAAAAAAATGCGAGCGCCGAAAAAGTCCGGCGCCCGCATGATGATCTGATCGCCGGCAGCTTACAGCGTGCGCGTGACGTGCTCCACGCGGAAGCATTCGATCTGGTCGCCGACGCGGATGTCTTCGTAGTTCTCGAAGGCCATGCCGCATTCCTGGCCGACATTGACTTCCGAGACCTCGTCCTTGAAGCGCTTGAGCGTCTTGAGCTTGCCTTCGTGGATGACGACGTTGTCGCGCACGAGGCGGACGCCCGAACCACGCTCGACCTTGCCTTCCGTGACGCGGCAACCCGCGACCTTGCCGATCTTCGTGATGTTGAACACCTCGAGGATCTCGGCATAGCCGAGGAAGGTTTCGCGGCGCTCCGGCGACAGGAGACCCGACATCGCCGCCTTCACGTCATCCACCAGGTCGTAGATGATGTTGTAGTAGCGGATTTCGATGCCCTGGCGCTCGGCAAGCGAGCGGGCCTGCGCATTCGCACGGACGTTGAAGCCGATGATGGCGGCGTTGGACGCTTCGGCGAGCGAAATGTCCGACTCGGTGATGGCGCCGGCGCCGGAATGGACGATGCGGACCCGCACCTCGTCCGTGCCGAGCTTGTCGAGCGCGCCGGCAATGGCTTCGATGGAGCCCTGCACGTCGCCCTTGATGAGCAGCGGGAATTCCTTGAGGCCGGAATTCTGGAGCTGGTTCATCATCTGCTCGAGCGAGCCGCGCGAACCCGTCTGGCGCGCCACCTGCTTTTCGCGGGCGAGGCGCTGGCGGTATTCGGAAATCTCGCGGGCACGGCCTTCGTTCTCGACGACCGCGAACTTGTCGCCCGCTGCCGGCGTGCCGGAAAGACCGAGAACCTCGACCGGCATGGAGGGACCGGCTTCCTTGACGTGCTCGCCCTTGTCGTTGACGAGCGCGCGCACACGGCCCCACTGGTCGCCTGCGACGATGATCTGGCCCGGCTTCAGCGTGCCCGTCTGGACGAGGACCGTCGCGACGGCGCCGCGGCCGCGGTCGAGCTGGGCTTCGACGACGACGCCCTCGGCCGTGCGGTTCGGGTTCGCCTTGAGGTCGAGGATTTCGGCCTGCAGCAGGATGGCTTCAAGCAGCTTGTCGAGGTTCGTGCCGTTCTTGGCCGACACTTCCACGTCGAGCGTCTCGCCGCCCATGGATTCGACGAAGACCTCGTGCTGGAGGAGCTGCGTGCGAACGCGCTGGACGTCCGCCGTCGGCTTGTCGACCTTGTTGATCGCCACGATGATCGGAACGCCTGCCGCCTTGGCGTGGTTGATGGACTCGATCGTCTGCGGCATCACGCTGTCGTCGGCCGCCACCACGAGGATCGCAATGTCGGTCGCCTGCGCGCCGCGGGCACGCATGGCGGTGAAGGCGGCGTGGCCGGGCGTGTCGATGAAGGTGATCTTGTGACCGTCCTGCTCGACCTGATACGCGCCGATATGCTGGGTGATGCCACCGGCTTCGCCGGCAACCACGTTGGCGTGGCGGATGGCGTCGAGCAGCGAGGTCTTGCCGTGGTCGACGTGACCCATGATGGTCACGATCGGCGGACGCGACTCCATGTCGCCCTCTTCGTCGGCGACGTTGAAGATGCCTTCCTCGACGTCGGATTCCGAGACGCGCTTGACGGTGTGGCCGAATTCGCCGGCGATGAGTTCAGCCAGGTCGGCGTCGATCAGATCGCCGGGCTTCATCATCTGGCCTTCCTTCATCAGGTACTTGATGACGTCGACGGCGCGTTCGGACATGCGCTGCGACAGTTCCTGGATGGTGATGGTCTCGGGCAGGACGACTTCGCGCGAAATCTTCTCGCGCGTTTCCTGCATCATGGAGCGCTTGAACTTCTCCTGGCGGCGACGCATCGCCGAGAGCGAGCGGCCGCGCTGCGAGCCGTCCTCGTCGCTCGAAGCGGTGGTGAGCGTCAGCTTGCCCTGACGGCGGCCGTCGTCGCCCTTCGGGCGGGCGGGAGCCTTGGCCGGTTCGGGGCGCTTGACCGCGCCGCGGTTGGCAGGCGCACCGCCGCGCGGACGCTTGTCGTCGTCCTCGTCGGCTTCGCGGCGGCCACGGCCGGCGACCGGCCCTGCGGCCGGAGCCGGCGCGCGACCGGGCTGCGGACGGGTTTCGGCGACAGCCGGCGCGGCAGCGGCGGGCTTTGCCACCGGCTGCTCGACGGCTTCCTCCACGGCGGGAGCCGGTGCGGCCGCCTCGGCGGCGCGGCGCTCGGCCTCTTCCTTCTCGCGGACGATGCGGGCTTCTTCCTCGGCCTTGCGGCGGGCTTCCTCTTCCACCTTGCGGCGGGCCTCGTCCTCGGCGCGCTGGCGCGCCTCGGCGGCGTCGCGGATCTGCGCTTCAGCGAGCGCGCGGCGACGGGCCTCGACCTCATCGGGCGAAAGCTGGTTCAGCACGACGCCGACGCGCGGGCGGCTCTGCTCGGCCTGCGGCTGGTGGGCCGGGCGCGAGGGCTGCTGCACGGGACGCGACTGCTGCGGCTCGGGCTGGCGCTGCACCGGCGCGACGGGGGTCACGGGACGCTCGTCTTCCGGGCGATTGATGCGGCGCTTGCGGGTCTCGACCACAACGGCCTTCGTGCGGCCACGACCCATGTCCTGGCGCACGGTGCCCTGCTGGACGCCGGAAGGCTTCAGGCTCAGGGTCTTCTTGCCCGCCACGCTGATCGTCTTGTCGTCTTTGTTGTCGGTCATTCCGTTCCGTTCCTAAGATCAGGGCCGGATGCGTATCACCAGACCCTGTCGTTCAATTGTTTTCGTCCAATGCGATAACGGCCGGCGAAAGCCGGTGACCGCGTCATTGGTTTGGCTGGCCAGCGCCGCCATGTGCCCCCACCCGGGCGCCGCCCCGGTATTTTTCGAGCATGATTGCGCGCTTCACTACACCCTCACCCGCCTGCCCTGCAAGCGCTGCGGCATGGATAAAAGCATTCTGGCCCAAAAGGCCCTCCAATTCACCCTCGGAGAAGAGCCTGAAGGAGGGTATTTCCGTTTCGTCCTCGGTGAGGAAGCTTGCAGCCTTCCTCGCCTGATCGATCTTCCTGACGCCGTCCTCCGCCGCATCCGTCGCGTGGAACACGGCGAGGGCAGCCAAGGAGCGGACCGCCTGATCCACTTTCGTCGAGCCGGTGATGAACTGGCCGGCCTTGCGCGCCATGTTCATCATGCCGCCGAGCTGGGCCGCGATAAGCCGGTCCACATCGGCCCCGAGTTCCGGGCCCGCCTTGGCGTCCACCCTCAGCGCGCGTGCGAAAAGCTTCCTGGCGACCGCCTTGTCGACGATCGCCCGTTCGGCTTTCACCCAGCATCCACGTCCGGGGAGTTCACGCTTCAGGTCCGGCACGACGCTGCCGTCGGGACCTGCGACGAAGCGGATGAGGTCATCCGCATCGCCGCTTTCGCGCGTCACGATGCACATGCGGTCGTTCACGCCGTCGTCCTTCTTGCCCATATAGGTTTCCGCTCTTGCCAACGCAAACCGCTGTGCAACTTGGCCAACGGCATGTCGAACCGCGCGGGACGCCGGTCAGGCGTCCTGCTCGGCGCCTTCCACGGCCTCTTCCTCGGTGGCGAGGTCCTCTTCCGTGATCCAGCCGGCCGCAAGGCGGGCCTGCACGATCATGGCTTCGGCCTCGGCGCGGGAGACCTCGAACTTCGAGAAGAGACCCTCGAACTTCTTCGTCTCGCCGTCCTTGCGCTCGGTCCAGCCGACGAGGTCGTCGGCGGCGCAGCCGGCGAAGTCCTCGATCGTCTTGATGCCGTCCTCGCCGAGGGCGACGAGCATCTGGCCCGTCATGCCGTCGATCTGGCGCAGCTCATCGGCAACGCCGAGTTCCTTGCGCTTGGCATCCATCTCGGCCTCGATGCGCTCGAGATATTCGCGGGCGCGGGTCTGGATTTCCTGGGCCGTGTCTTCGTCGAAGCCGTCGATGGAGGCGATTTCGTCGAGATCGACATAGGCAAGCTCTTCAACGGCGGCGAAGCCTTCCGAAGCCAGAACCTGGCCGACCATCTCGTCGACGTCGAGCGATTCCATGAAGAGGTTGGTGCGCTCGTTGAATTCCTTCTGGCGGCGCTCGGACTCTTCGGCTTCCGTCAGGATGTCGATGTCCCAGCCGGTGAGCTGCGAGGCGAGGCGCACGTTCTGGCCGCGGCGGCCGATGGCGAGCGAAAGCTGCTCATCCGGAACGACGACTTCGATGCGCTCGGCATCCTCGTCCAGAACGACCTTGGCGACTTCCGCCGGCTGCAGGGCGTTGACGATGAAGGAGGCCGGGTCCTGCGACCACGGAATGATGTCGATCTTCTCGCCCTGAAGCTCGCCGACGACGGCCTGGACGCGCGAGCCGCGCATACCGACGCAGGCGCCGACCGGATCGATGGACGAGTCGTTCGAGATGACGGCGATCTTGGCGCGCGAGCCCGGGTCGCGGGCGACCGACTTGATCTGGATGATGCCGTCGTAGATTTCCGGCACTTCCATGGTGAAGAGCTTCACCATGAACTGCGGATGGGTGCGCGACAGGAAGATCTGGGGCCCGCGCTGCTCGCGGCGCACGTCGTAGACATAGGCGCGGACGCGGTCGCCGTAGCGCATGTTCTCGCGCGGGATCATCTCGTCGCGGCGGATGATGCCTTCGCCACGGCCGAGATCGACGATGACGTTGCCGTATTCGACGCGCTTGACCGTGCCGTTGACGATCTCGCCGATGCGGTCCTTGTATTCATCGTACTGGCGGTCACGCTCGGCCTCGCGCACCTTCTGCACGATGACCTGCTTGGCCGACTGGGCGGCGATGCGGCCGAAATCCATCGGCGGCAGCGGATCGGCGATGAAGTCGCCGAGCTTGGCGTCCGGGTTGCGGTCGCGCGCCAGTTCCAGCGGGATCTGCGTCGAGTAATCTTCGGCGTGCTCGACGACTTCCAGCAGGCGCTGGAGGCGGATTTCGCCGGTCTTGGAATTGATGTCGGCGCGGATGTTGGATTCCGTGCCGTAACGCGAGCGGGCCGCCTTCTGGATGGCGTCGGCCATCGCGGCAAGCACGATCTCGCGGTCGATGACCTTTTCGCGGGCCACGGCATCCGCGATCTGCAGAAGCTCAAGCCGGTTCGCACTGACTGCCATTTTCAGGTCTCCATGGTCTCAGGCCGGGGCATCGCCGCCGGCAATATCTGGAGCGGCGCACCGCTCCGGTTCCGTCCTCTCCGCTCCGCCGCAACGGGCGGAGCGCACTCACAACTTATTCTTCGTCGTCGCCGTCTTCGTCGTTCTGGTTGGCGGCCTCGGCCGCCTTCGCCTTCTTGTCGGCGGCCAGCGCGTCGCGGATCAACTCGTCGGTCAGGATCAGCCGGCCCTCGGCAAGCGCCGTGAAGGGGATGACGACCGTCGGCTCATCGCCGGCGGCGGGCTGGTCGCGTTCCAGCGTGAAACCGTTCTCGTCGGTCGCGACGATCTTGCCGCGGAAGCGCTTGCGCCCGTCGACAAGGATCGACGTCTCGCATTTCAGGAGGTGGCCGAGCCACCGCGAAAAGTCCGACTTGCGGACCATCGGTCGGTCGATGCCGGGCGACGACACTTCCAGATGATACGCCTTGTCGATCGGATCCTCAACGTCGAGCACCGGCGAGACGGCCATGGAAACCTTCTCGCAGTCCTCGACGGTCATGGTGCCGTCGGGCTTTTCGCACATGATCTGCAGCGTCGCGCCGTTCTGCGCGGACAGCCGGACCCGCACGAGGCGGTAGCCGATCTGCTCGATGGTCGGCTCGATGATGTCGGCAACGCGCCGGTCGAGGCCGGTCTCGACGACGAGCCGCGGTTCGGCGGTCGTTTCTGTCTGGGTCGTGTCGGTCATGACATGCCCTCCCGGGAAAGTCGTTATGATGCGCTCGATCGGGGCAATAAAAAAGAGCGGGTCCTCGCGGGCCCACTCTTCATCTGACGATCAAGAATTTGAGGGTGATATAGACCGGGTTCGCCGGAATTGCAAGTTCGGCATTCCGTCTGTCCCCACGAACGCCCGGCGACAGCGCCTCGTCCGGCCTGCCGGCCATCTTCTCCCCGCCTGCGGGGGAGAGGGCGAGGGCCACCCGCCCGCGGCCGAATGGTTTAAAGACAATCGCCGCCATCGGCTTGCCGCTTTCGTCCCATGGACTAGATTGCACACAACGCTGCGTCGAGAATGAGTGCCCATCGTGCCGGACCGGACATCCCCCCTCGCCCCCTTCCGTAACGAAACCTTCCGGCTGATCTGGGCGGCCAGCCTGATCTCGAATTTCGGCGGGCTGATCCAGTCCGTCGGCGCGGCCTGGATGATGGCTTCCATCACTTCCTCGGCCAATATGGTGGCGCTGGTGCAGGCCTCGACCTCGCTGCCGATCATGCTCTTCTCCGTCGCCGCCGGGGCGCTTGCCGACAATTTCGACCGGCGCAGGCTGATGCTGACGGCGCAGTGCTTCATGCTCGCGGTCTCGATCGCCCTGACCGTCTTTGCGTGGTACGGCCTCATCACGCCCTGGCTGCTGCTCACCTTCACCTTCCTCATCGGCTGCGGTACCGCGCTCAACAACCCGGCCTGGCAGGCCTCGGTGGGCGACATGGTGCCGCGCGAGGACCTGCCGGCGGCCGTCTCGCTCAACAGCATGGGCTTCAACATCACCCGCAGCGTCGGCCCCGCCATCGGCGGCGTGATCGTCGCGGCGGCGGGCGCGGCGGCCGCCTTCGCCGCCAATGCGCTCAGCTATTTCGCCCTGCTCTATGCGCTCTTCCGCTGGAAGCCGAACGTCTCGCCGAGCAGCTTGCCGCGCGAGGATTTCGGCCGCGCCATCTCGGCGGGCCTTCGCTACGTCTCCATGTCGCCGAACATCGGCAAGGTGCTGCTGCGCGGCTTCGCCTTCGGCCTTGCGACCAGCTCCATCCTCTCGCTTCTGCCACTGATCGCCCGCGACCTCGTCGCCGGCGGGCCGCTCACCTACGGCATCCTGCTCGGCTGCTTCGGGCTCGGCGCCATCAGCGGCGCGCTGATGAATGCCGCGGTGCGCGAGCGCCTGACCAGCGAGACCATCGCGCGCCTAGCCTTCACCGGCTTTGCCGCCAGCGCGAGCGTCTGCGCGCTCAGCGCGTCCGCCCTCCTCACCGGCGCGGTGCTCCTGATCGCCGGCGCCTCCTGGGTGATGGCGCTCTCGCTGTTCAACACGACCGTCCAGCTCTCGACGCCGCGCTGGGTCGTCGCCCGCGCGCTCTCGCTCTACCAGACGACGACCTTCGGCGGCATCGCCGCCGGAAGCTGGATCTGGGGCACAACGGCCGACACCCATGGCGCGCAGACCGCGCTTCTCGCCTCCGCCGTGGTGATGATCGCCGGCGCGGCGCTCGGCCTTCGCTACGGCCTGCCGGAACTGCAGAGCCTCAATGTCGATCCGCTGGGCCGGTTCAGCGAACCGGACCTGCCGCTCGACCTGAAGCCCCGCAGCGGGCCCATCGTCATCCTCATCGACTACGAGATCGCGGAAGCGGACATTCCCGAATTCCTGCAGACCATGACCGAGCGGCGGCGCATCCGCATCCGCGACGGCGCCGGCCAATGGGCGCTGATGCGCGACCTGGAGAACCCGACGGTCTGGACGGAGACCTACCACGTGCCGACCTGGGTGGAGTATGTGCGTCACAACCAGCGTCGCACCCATGCGGACGCCGCCAACGGCGAGAAGCTGCGCCAGCTGCACCGCGGCGCGGAGGATCCACGTGTCCACCGCATGATCGAGCGGCAGACGATCATTCCGCATCAATACGAGCGGTTCAAGCAGCAGGTGGAAATCCACTGAGGCGGAACCGCCTCAAGGATCAGCGAAGCCGGGATTTCAGCGAGGCATCCGGATAGCAGGTCGGCGCGAGCCCACTTTTCGCCTGCCAGTCGCCGAGCGAACGGCGGGTCTTGTAGCCGGGCAGGCCGTCGACCTTGCCGACATCGTAGCCCTTGGCGACCAGCGCCTTCTGCATGGCGAGCACGTCCGAGCGCAGCATCTTGCCGACATCGCCCCATTCGCCCCGGAACGGACCGCCGCCATAGGCGATGCGGTCGGCGAGATTGCCGATGAAAAGGGCGTAGAGGTCGGAATTGTTGTATTCCTTGATCACGTAGAAATTCGGCGTGACGATGAATTCCGGCCCATGCGTTCCCGCCGGTACCAGCATCATGCCGGATGCCTTCGCCTCGCCGGCCGAAAACGCCTTGCCGGAAATGCGCGTGATGCCGCTCGCCGCCCAGGCCGAGATCGGCTTGGCGAGGTCCGGGCCTTCCTGCGCGCAGGAGACGCCGTCCGGAATGGAGACCTCGTAGCCCCAGCCGCGGCCGGCCTGCCAGCCCTTCTGGGCCAGATAGTTGGCGATGGAGGCAAGGCTGTCCGGCACCGAGCCCCAGATGTCGCGCACGCCGTCGCCGTCGAAATCGACGGCATATTTCAGGAAGCTCGTCGGCATGAACTGCGGCTGGCCGAGCGCGCCGGCCCAGGAGCCCTTGAGTTGCGCCACCGTGCGGTCGCCGCCGTCGACGATATGGAGGGCGGCGATCAGCTCCTTGCGGAACATGTCCTTGCGCGTCGACATGAAGGCCTTCGTGGCCAGCACGTCCACGGCCGAATAGGGGATCTTCGCACTGCCGAAGCCGGATTCGCGGCCCCAGATCGCGACGACGATCTCGCCCGGCACGCCGAAACGCTTCTCGATCCTGCGCAGCGTCGCGGCATGGGTTTTCGCAAGGCTGGCGCCCCGGCCGGCGAGGCTCTGCAGGCGTTTTTCGGAGAAGTAGGCGCCCGGCGAGGAGAATTCCGCCTGGCTCTGCGCCTGTTCCTTCTTAGGCTTAGAGCCAGGCGGAACGAGATCCGGCAGGTCCCAGTTGAGCGTCGCGCCCTGCATGGCCGCGCGGAAGGTCTTTTCACTGACGCCGGCCTTCAGAGCGGACGGCCAGAGGTCCTTGTCGATCCAGGCGCGGAACATCTTCTCCACCTCGGCCTTGGAGGCTGCATGGGCGGGGAGAGCAAGGCCGAGCGCGATCAGCGCGATGCCGGCGCAAGCCTTGAGAACGGTGCGAATGAACGGCATGGGTCTCCTCAGATCGCCGTGCGGGCGCGCAGCGCCGCCGTCAGGGTGCCTTCGTCGAGATAGTCGAGCTCGCCGCCGACCGGCACGCCATGGGCGAGCCGCGTGATCTTCACGTCGAGACCGGAGAGCTGGTCGGTGATGTAATGGGCCGTCGTCTGGCCCTCGACGGTGGCGTTGACGGCGATGATCAGCTCGCGCACGTCGCCCTTGACCACCCGGTCGACGAGGCCGCGTATGTTGAGGTCGTCCGGCCCGACGCCATCGAGCGGCGAGAGCGTGCCGCCGAGAACGTGATAGGCCGCGTTCATCGCGCCCGCCCGCTCCAGCGCCCAGAGGTCGGAGACGTCCTCGACGACGATGATGACCGACTGGTCGCGCCGCGCATCCGTGCAGACCGTGCAGGGATCGCTGGTATCGACATTACCGCAGCAGGAGCAGATGCGCACCTTGCGATGCGCCTCACCCATCGCCTCGGCGAGGGGGCCGAGAAGCTGGTCCTTCTTCTTGACGAGATGCAGCGCCGCGCGGCGCGCCGAGCGCGGCCCGAGGCCCGGCACCTTCGCCAGAAGCTGGATGAGTTTTTCGATTTCGGGGCCGGTGACTCGTTTTGCCATTGCCGGTATCTAGCCCATATCAAGGGGAAACGGAATCCACCTCGCAGGAGGCAGCGCTGATCAGGATACACGCGGTATGCACGGGCCTTGCCCGGCCGGTTCCCGGCAAAAGCTACAAGACCGGCATTTTCAAGACGCCGACCGAGGCGGCCCTGGTCGTCGACCGCGAGGGCCTTCTCGGCGACGCCATCTGCAACCGCAAGCACCATGGCGGGCCGGAACAGGCGGTCTACGGCCTCGGCTCCGTCGATCTCGACTGGTGGTCGAAGGAACTCGGCCGCACCGTCGCGCCCGGCACCTTCGGCGAAAACCTCGTCATCTCGGGCGTCGACAGCCGCAGCGTTTCCGTCGGCGACCGGTTCGAGACGGAGAGCGTGCTCCTCGAAGTGACCTCCACCCGCATGCCCTGCAACACGCTCAATGCCCGGATGGGCGATCCGGCCTTTGCAAAACGCTTCATGCAGGCGGGCAGGCCGGGCTTCTATTGCCGCGTCCTGCGTGACGGCGTCATCCAGGCCGGCGATGCCATGACCTACACGCCCTTCGACGGCGAGCCCGTCACCATGCCGGAGCTGCTGCGCACCTATGGCAAGAACCTTGCCGAGGAGGACCGCCTCCGCTACCTCGCCGCGCCGATCAACGACAAGCTGCGCGCGGCGCTCACCGGCTGATCAGCGGGTGGCGATGGCGGCCGCGGCACCGGCCATGGTGCCGGCGCTGACGCGGTTTGCGATGCGCACGGCGCGCGGGCTTTTCAGGAACAGCCGGGCGCGCGACGCGAGGAAGACCCAGGCAAGATCGATGGCGACGAGCACGACGAACATGGTCGCCACCAGCTCCGCCCAACCGGCGAGCGTGACGGCGCCAAGATCGATGATCGCCGGCAGCAGCGCGACATAGAACATCATGATTTTGGGATTGCCGAGCGTCACCGTCAGCCCGGCGAAGAAGAGCTTTACGCCCGAGCGCGCCTCAGGCAACGCCTCCTCGCCCGTATCGGCCGGCGCGGACCACATCTTCCAGGCGAGATAGAGGAGATAGGCGACGCCGAGCCATTTGATGGCGACGAAGGCGGCCTGGAAGGTTTCCGCGATGGCGGCAAGGCCGAGCACGGCGCAGGTGAGCCAGACGGCCTCGCCGATCCACATGGCGGCGAGGAAGGGCAGGACATCCCTCGGCCCGCGGGACAAGACGCGAGCGACCAGAGCGGCGATGCTCGGGCCGGGCGAGCCGGCCGCCATCATCAGCGCGCCGGCGAAGATCAGAAGGGTCGTCAGGCTCATGGGAATTCCTCCTCTGAGCCCTAAGCCTACAGGATCAAAACGGCAGTTTGAAGCCGGGCGGGATCGGCAGGCCGGCGGTCAGCGCCTTGGTCTTCTCGGCGGCCTGAGCTTCCGCCTTTTCCTTGGCGTCCTTGTGGGCGGCGACGATCAGGTCCTCGAGGATCTCGACGTCGTCTTCCTTGAACAGCGAGGGATCGATCTTCAGGCCCTTGAGAGTGCCCTTGCCGTCGAGCGTTACGGAGACGAGGCCGCCGCCGGAGGCGCCGGTCACTTCGAGCGCGGCGATCTCCTCCTGCATCTTCTCCATCTTGGCCTGCATTTCCTTGACCTTGCCCATCATGCCCATGATGTCGCGCATCGGCCTCTCCTCTTCGTCTCTAAAACTATGTCAGTGTTCGATATCGTCGCCGGGCAGGATGTCGCCCTCGGCGGATTCGGCGGCGGCCACGGCCTCGACGGTCTCGGCCTCGTCTTCCGTTTCCTGCACCTTGATGCGCACGTCGGTGATCTTGGCGCCGGGGAAGCGCTGCAGGATGGCGGCGACGTCGGGGTCCTGGCGGGCATCGGCGACGCGCGCTTCCTGCGCCATGGTTTCGGCTTCCGACAAGGTCGGCCCGCCGGCCTCCCGCGAGAGGATGACCAGCCAGCGCATGCCCGTCCATTCGACGAGCCGGTTCTGGAGATCGGCGACCAGCGATTTCGGTGCATCCGGGGCAAGGCCGATTTCCAGCTTGCCGGGCTCGACGCTCACGGGACGCACGAAGGCACGCACCAGGGCGCGCAGGCGGATATCGCGGTTCTTCGTGCAGAGATCGGCGATGTCGGAGAGCGACTTGACCGGAACCCTCGGCGTGGCGGCCGGCTGTTCGGCGGGAGCCGCCTCGGTGCGGCCGACAGGCTGGGGCGCAGGATCGGCCTGCGGCACGGCGCGCAGCATGGTCGCGCCGTTCGACTGGGCGCGCAGCGGCGCATCCGGCTGGCGCGCGACGGCGGCGACGGATGCCTGCGCCGAGGGCTGGCCGGAAGAACCGCCGGATTGCGGCGCGCGGCCGCCATTGCCGCCGCCCTCGCCGCTCGAAAGCTCGGCCAGCCGGCGCGCGGCCTCTTCCGGCGAGGGAAGGTTGGCGGCATGGGCAAGGCGGATGAGGACCATCTCGGCAGCGCCCGCCGGGCGGCTGGAGGCCTCCGTCTCCGGAATGCCTTTCAGCAGCATCTGCCACATGCGCGAAAGCGCGGTGACGGCGATGGAATTGGCGAATTCGACGCCGCGCGTGCGCTCGATCTCGCTCAGCGACTGGTCGCCGGCCGCGTCGGGCACATATTTCATGCGGGTGACGAGATGGGTGAAGTCGGCAAGGTCGGTGAGGACGACGGAGGGGCTGGCACCCGCCTCGTACTGCGCGGCGAATTCGGCCAGCGCCGCCGCCGCGTCGCCCTTCACGACATGTTCGAAGAGATCGACGATGCGGGCGCGGTCGGCAAGGCCGAGCATGGAGCGCACGGCCTCCACCTCGACGCGGCCCGCGCCATGGGCGATCGCCTGGTCGAGCAGCGACAGGCCGTCGCGCGCCGAGCCTTCGGCGGCGCGGGCGACCATGGCGAGCGCGTCCGGCTCGAACTCGACGCCTTCCTTGCCGAGGATGGTGGTGAAGAGGCCGACGAGATCCGACGCGCCGATGCGGCGCAGGTCGAAGCGCTGGCAGCGCGACAGGACGGTGATCGGCACTTTCCGGATTTCCGTCGTCGCGAAGATGAACTTCACATGCTCCGGCGGCTCTTCCAGCGTCTTCAACAGGCCGTTGAAGGCCTGCGTGGAGAGCATGTGCACTTCGTCGATGATGTAAACTTTATAGCGCGCCGAGACGGGGCGGTAGCGCACCTGCTCGATGATCTCGCGGATATCGTCGATGCCGGTATGGGAGGCGGCGTCCATCTCGATGACGTCGACATGGCGGCCTTCCATGATCGCCTGGCAGTGCTCGCCGGGCACGCGAAGGTCGATGGTCGGCTTGTCGATCTCGGGCGTCTTGTAGTTCAGCGCGCGGGCGAGGATGCGGGCGGTCGTCGTCTTGCCGACGCCGCGCACGCCGGTCAGCATGTATGCCTGGGCGATGCGGCCGGTCTCGAAGGCGTTGGTCAGCGTGCGGACCATCGGCTCCTGGCCGACCATGAGGTCGGAGAAGTCCTTCGGGCGATACTTGCGGGCAAGCACGCGGTAGGCGGCCGGCTTCTCGGTGGACGGATTTGAGGTTGCGTCGCTCATCGACCCTGCCGTTAATCGAACGTCTGTCCCGACAGGACGGAAAGGTGGGAGGCTGGCACGATGACCCGTGCCGGGGCTCGTTAGGGCTGCTTCCTTCCGGACCTGACCCGGTTGGCGAGTGGCTCGTCCACCACCAACCTCCCGCTCCCCATATCGGCAATATTCCATCCGAATGCAAGCGGAGGCGATAAAAAACTGTTGGAGCAAGATCGGCTGCGTGTCATGAATCAGGCAAAAGCATTTCGGGAGAGCCCCTTGAGCGATTTTCGACCCGACGACCGGCTGGTTCGCGACAGCGATCTCGTAACGAGGATCGGCCTTTGCGAGCTGCGCCTCATGAAGGACAAGCGCTGGCCCTGGTTGGTGCTCGTGCCGCAGCGTGCGGATGTCAGCGAGGTCTTCGACCTGACGCCGCTCGACCAGACCATGCTGACCTTCGAGACCAATCTCGTGGCCGAGGCCCTCAAAAGCGTGACCGGCGCGACGAAGATCAATATCGGCGCGCTCGGCAATATCGTCCGCCAGCTCCATGTCCATGTCGTCGCGCGCAGCGAGGGCGATCCGAACTGGCCCGGGCCCATCTGGGGCCATGGCGCCGCCGAGCCGCGCTCGGCCGATGAAACCAAGGCCTTTTCCGCCAAGCTGCTGGACGCACTGACCCCATGAAGCCATCGCTTTTCGATCTCTACCGCCCGCATCCGGAACCCAGCACCATGGTGGCCTTTGCGGAAAACAGCCTCGACCGCCAGTCGGAGCACCGCGCGCCGGATTGCCTGGAGCAGGCCTTCAGGGCGGAGAACGTGCATGCCTTCGCGCTGGCCGGGGGCAAGCTGGTCGTCAAGCACGACGAGAAGATCATCGATCCGCTCTTCGCCCCCTACGAGCTTGCCGAGCTCGGTCCGATGCCGGAAGACGCCATCCTGCTCGGCTACCTGAAGAACGGCGAACCACGGCTCGCCATCCCCGTGAGCGCCGATCCCGATACGCTGCAGGAGCCGCTGAAGGCGGCCGACGGGCGCACGCTCTACCGTCAGCAGATGCTCGACGACGACCTGCTCGGCCAGTTCGCGCAGGCCTCCAGCCTGATGACCTGGAACGGCAACAACCGCTTCTGCGGCAAGTGCGGCTCGCCGAGCCGCTCAGAGATCGGCGGCTACCGCCGCGTCTGCGAGGCCTGCGGCCACACGATCTTCCCGCGCACGGACCCGGTCGCCATCATGCTGGTCATCGATATCGAGCGGGACCTCTGCCTGCTCGGCCGCTCGCCGCATTTCCCCGAGGGCATGTATTCCTGCCTTGCCGGCTTCCTGGAGCCGGGCGAGACGATCGAGCATACCGTGCGCCGCGAGACCTTCGAGGAGTCCGGCATCCGGGTCGGCCGCGTGCGCTATCACGCCTCGCAGCCCTGGCCGATGCCGCATTCGCTGATGGTCGGCTGCTATGGCGAGGCGATCTCCTTCGACATCCGCCGCGACGAGCAGGAGCTGGAGGACTGCCGCTGGTTCACCCGCGAGGAGACGGCCGCGATGGTGGCGCGCGGCGCGCTGTCGGGCGTCGCGCCCGGCATGACCACGCCGCCGCCGAAGGGCGCCATCGCGCACCGGCTGATGCGCGACTGGCTGGACTGGGACGGCTAGAACGCGCTGCGCATCGGATGCGCCCGGTAGGTGCCGAGGATGCGGACCTTTTCCGAGAAGAAGCGCAGTTCCTCCAGCGCGCGGCGCACCGGCAGGTCGTCCGGGTGGCCCTCGATATCGGCATAGAACTGCGTGGCGTAGAACTTGCCGCCGATCTGGTAGCTTTCGAGCTTCGTCATGTTGATGCCGTTGGTGGCGAAGCCGCCCATCGCCTTGTAGAGCGCGGCGGGGATGTTGCGCACGTTGAAGACGAAGGTGGTGACAATGGTCTCGTCGCCGTCGCGCACGACCGGCACCGGATCGCGCGAGAGCACGACGAAGCGGGTGACGTTGCTCTCCGTGTCCTCGACATTCTCGGCGATGATCGACAGGCCGTAGAGGTCAGCGGCAAGGCGCGGGGCGAGCGCCGCCATGGTGCGGTCGCCGGTCTCCGAGACGAGCTTGGCCGCGCCCGCCGTGTCGCCCGCGATCACCGGCTTCCAGCCGTTGAGGCGGACGATCTTGCGGCACTGGCCGAGCGCGTGGATATGGCTGTGGACCGTGCGCACCTCGTCCTTCGTCACGCCGGGCAGCACCATGAGCTGGAAACGGATCGGCATGAAATACTCGCCGACGATGTGCAGGCGCGATTCCGGTAGCAGATGATGGATGTCGGCGACGCGGCCGGCAATCGTGTTCTCGATCGGGATCATGCCGAGATCGGCATCGCCGTTCTCGACGGCAAGGAACGCATCCTCGAATGTCTGGCAGGGCAGCGGCTCCATGTTCGGGAACATGTCGCGGCTCGCCATGTCGGAATTCGCACCGAACTCGCCCTGGAAGGCGATCTTGTTTGTCTTCGTGATCATGGCAGGTGTCCGTATCAGATGGGATGGGCGGCGAGCATCGCGCGGGCCTTTTCGAGGTCGGCGGGAGTATCGACACCGAGCGGAACAGTGTCAACGATCTCCGCGTCGATGCGCATGCCCGCCTCCAGCGCCCGAAGCTGCTCCAGCGATTCCCGCTTTTCCAGCGTCGAGGGCGGCAAGGTCACGAAGGTCTCCAATGCCTTGCGGCGATAGGCATAGAGGCCGATGTGGTGGTAGAGCGGGCCGTTGCCGTAGGGCGCGGTCGCGCGCGTGAAATAGAGTGCGCGCAGGCGGCTGTCGCCGACGGGCGAGCCGACGACCTTCACCACATTGGGATTGGTCTTCTCGTGCTCGTCGCAGATCTCGGTCGTCAGCGTCGCGATGTCGGTCGCGGGATTTTCCAGCGGGCGCAGGGCGGCGCGGATGGTTTCCGGGTCGATGGTCGGCAGGTCGCCCTGCACGTTGATGACGATCTCGGCGCGGCCTTCCGGGTCGCTCTTCACCAGCGCCTCGTGGATACGGTCGGAGCCCGACTGATGGTCGACCCGCGTCATGATAGCCGTGAAGCCTGCCGCCACGACGACGTCGAAGATGTCCTGGTGATCGACGGCGACGACGACGCGGCCGACATCGGCCGCGGCGGCCCGGCGCGCGACCTGCACGATCATCGGCAGGCCCGCAATGTCGGCGAGCGGCTTGCCGGGAAGGCGGGTCGAGGCCATGCGCGCGGGAATGAGGACGAGGCTCTTGTCAAAATTGGCGCGATTCATCTCAGGCCCTTCAAAACCCCCGGGAAAAGTGTCAATAAGTCTCAGTGCGGGGGCTACAATCACTGTTGCAACGAAGCAGCAAAAGACATAGGTTCCGCGCGATTTCAAGACTGGCCGGTGTCAGGTCCGCCGGTTGCTAGGGGAGCGTTTGGATGAACTCTTATGTGAACATGGGCGTGGGTGCCCTTCTGGGCACCGTCTTCGTGCTGATGTCCGTGTCGATCGCTTCTGAAGGCATTTTCCATTCGGGCGCTCCCGAGAAGGAAGGCTTCGCGATCGTTGCCGAGGAAACGGGCGGCGAGGCAGCAGGCGGCGGCGAAGCCGCGAAGGCCGTTCCGATCGCGACCCTGCTTGCCAGCGCCGATGCGGGCGCAGGCGAAACCGTCTTCAAGAAGTGCGCGAGCTGTCACACCGGGGAGAAGGGCGGACCGAACAAGGTCGGCCCCAACCTCTGGGACGTCGTCAACCGCCCGATCGCCTCGCATGAGGGCTTCAGCTATTCCGCAGGCATGACCACCTTCTCCGAAGGCCACAAGGTCGTCTGGGACTTCGATCACCTGAACTACTTCCTCGAAGCGCCGAAGAAGCACGTTCCGGGCACCGCCATGGGCTTCGCCGGCCTCAAGAAGGACGACGAGCGCGCCAACCTGATCGCCTACCTGCGCACGCTCTCCGACAATCCGGCCCCGCTGCCGACCGCTTCGGGCGAAGGCGCGGCCGCGACGGAAGGCGCAGCCCCCGCAGAGGGCGGCGCTGCGACCCCGGCGGAAGGCGGCGCGGCAACCACGACCGAGGGCGCTGCCCCGGCCGAGGGCGGCGCGACGCAGGGTACCACGACGGAACAGCCGGCCGCTCAGTAAGGAGCGCCCGCCACGGATTTGGAAAACCCGGCCTTCGCGCCGGGTTTTTTGTTGCCCGAGAAAGCGGATATCAGCCGAGCAGCCAGGCCCAGAAGGAAACGGTGAAGACGCCGAGCGCCGTCGTCATGGTGATGGTCGAGGATGCGAGCGCGTGGCCCACGCCGAAATGGTTGGCCAGCAGCCAGGCGTTGACGCCCGTCGGCACGGAAGAGGTCAGCACCATCGCCGCCGTCCATTCCGGCGAAAGGCCGAGCAGCCGGCAGGCGACATAGACGGAGCCCGGCAGGACGAGGAGCTTGAGGCCGGTCATGGCGAGCGCGATGCCGGCATTGCCGCCAACCTTGTACTTGTTGAGCGCCATGCCGATGGAGACGAGCGCGGCCGGCGCGGCAAGGGCCGCAAGCTGGTCGATCACCACCTTCACCGGGCCGGAAAGCGGAACGCCGCCGGTATGGAACAGCGCTCCGGCGACGAGGCCGATCACCAGCGGGTTGCGCACGAGGCTCCGGCCGATGCCGAAGAGCAGGGCCGCAAAGCTTTGCGGCTCGCGCGTATGCTCCTTGCGCTCGGCCCGCTCCATCAGCACCGTTCCGGCGATCATCATGACCGGCAGGTGCACGGATATGAGGACGGAGAGCGCCACCACGCCGTCGTTGCCGACGATGCGCGAGACGAGCGGCAGCCCGATGAAGATGGTGTTGGCGAAGGCCGACGACACCCCGGCAAGCACCCCGATCCGCCGGTCGCGCCCGAAACCGAGCGTCGCCGCGAGATGGGCGACGGTCCAGGTGAAGGCGACGCCGGCGAAATAGGCGATCCAGATGCGCAGCGGCGATTCGCCGGAGAAATTCGCCTCGGCGATGGTGCGGAAGAGCAGTACCGGCACGGCGACGCGGAAGACGAACTCGCCGAGCCCCTCGCCCAGATCCTCCCTGAGATAGCCGGTACGGACCAGCAGCCAGCCGATCAGGATCAGCGCGAAGATGGGCAGGACGTTGAAGGCGACGTCAGACATGAAACCGTCCGGGAAGCGGGAGAAGCGCAAGGCGGCCGCCCTGCGGCCTCATGGGTAGGGCAATCGGCGGGCCAGAGCAATTCCGCCCGGCGCGGAAAGCGCGGCTTCACCCGAACCTGCGCAACAAAGGGGAGCCGGACCCGGCCGCACAAATGAAAAAAGCGAGGGTTGAACCCCCGCTTCCTCATCCCGGCCCGGCCGGGGAAGTGTTTCGCGCAGGTGCCAGTACATCCGTGGTCACCGCGTTTGCGAAACACGACTTTCGTGTCTGACGAGGTTCTAGCCGCCCGCTGTTACAGCGGTATGACAGAAGAGCGCCCGTCGATGTTTTGCAGTCTGCGTCCATATGGTTAACAAAAGGTTAACGCGGCAGGGATCGAAAAATTTCGCATTTCCGGCGATTGAACGGCGGATCTCAAACGTCTTCCCCCTGATTTCCTGCGTCACCTCTTCCATACCCCGTCGAAACGCCCGGTCTTTCGATTGACAAGCCGGGACGGGGTCTGAAGAGTGGCGGCAACGAGACGGCAGCGGTAGGAGGACTTGATGTCTATGCGCGCATTCTTCGGTTTCACGGCTCTTGTTCTTTCGGCCGTCGCCTCGCCACCGCTGGCCGCCCATGCGGAAGAAACCCGCACCATCGTCACCACCGAGAACAGCGACTATTTCGGCTTCGACCTGCGCACCGTGCAGGACGTGACGCTCGACCAGTGCAAGACCGACTGCATCGACGACATGTCGTGCCGCGCCTTCACCTATAATCCCAAGGTGAAGTGGTGCTTCCTGAAGAGTGACTTCAACCAGATCAACCATTTCCAGGGCGCCATCGCCGGCAAGATCGTCAAGGCCGACAATGCCTCCGATATCGGCGCAGCGCCCGCACTCTCCTTCATCAGCGAATACATGATGAACGATGCCCGCGCCTTCCGCGACAATCTCGCCTTGCCGGCGGACCAGGTCGGCCAGGGGGCGGAAAGCCTCGCCTCGCTCGGCCGCATCGAGACCGCATCGGACCGTTTCGACCAGGCGCTCGCCGCCTTCCGCGGCGCGCTGTCGCTGGCTCCGGACGACTATTATCTCTGGATCGAGACGGCCGAATCCATGGGCCGGGCGACCAACAACAGCTATCTCGCCGGTCAGGGGGCGCTTGCGGCGATCAACGCCTACCAGCTTTCACGCACGACCGAGACGCGCGCCCGGGCGCTTGCCGTGCTCGGCGACACGCTCGACGTTTCCGGCAGCTACCGCGCCGGCATCAATGCCTACAAGGCGAGCCTCGAGCAGCAGGAAGACGTCGCCGTCCGCTCGGCCTATCTGAACCTGCGGACCCGGCAGGGCTTCCGCATGGTGAGCCACACGATCGATTCCGACAGCGCCAGCCCGCGGGCCTGCGTGGAATTCTCCGAGCCGCTGGTGAAGTCCGGCGCCGACTACGCCTCCTTCGTCACGCTCGACGGCGCTGCGCCCAAGGCCGTGGAAGCCAAGGACCGGCAGATCTGCGTGGAGGGCCTGAAGCACGGCCAGCGCTACAAGATCGCCTTCCGCCCAGGCCTGCCCTCCTCCGTCGACGAGCCGCTCGCGGCTGCCGTCGATCTCGACATCTACGTGCAGGACCGCACCGCCATGGTGCGCTTCACCGGCGACGGCTTCGTGCTGCCCGGCAGCGTCCGCCGCGGCATTCCCATCGTCTCGGTCAACACCGACAGCGCCGACCTGAAGCTCTACCGCGTCGGCGACCGCGCCATCGCCGGGCTGCTGGCCGACAGCCGCTTCCTCACCCAGCTCGACGGCTATTCGGCGAGCCGCATCGAGAACGACAACGGCGAACTCGTCTGGCAGGGCAAGATCGACATCTCGCCGGAACTCAACAAGGACGTCGTCACCAGCTTCCCGGTCGACGAGGCGCTGCCCGAGCGCAAGCCCGGCGTCTACGTGCTGACCGCCGCGGCGACGAACGGCCGCAGCAACGAATGGGATTCCAAGGCGACGCAATGGTTCGTCGTCTCGGATGTCGGCCTCACCACTTATGCCGGCACGGACGGCCTCAACGTCTTCGCCCGCTCGCTCGACAGCGCCGGTCCGCTGGAAGGCGTCGAGCTGCAGCTGATCGCCAAGAACAACGAGGTGCTCGGCACCGCGACGACCGATGCCGACGGCCGCGCCACCTTCACCGCCGGCCTCATCCGCGGCACCGCCGCCAACACGCCCGCCGTGATCCTCGCCAAGAAGGGCGAAGGCGACTTCGTCTTCCTCGACATGACGCGCGCCGGCTTCGACCTTTCCGACCGCGGCGTCACCGGCCGCCCGGCGCCGGGCGCCATCGACGTGCTCACCTGGACGGAACGCGGCATCTACCGCGCCGGCGAGACGGTGCATGTCGCAGCGCTCGCCCGCGACATCGAATCGAACGCCGTCGAGAAGCTGCCGCTCACCTTCGTCTTCAGCCGCCCGGACGGCGTCGAGGACCGCCGCATGGTGGCCGACGGCGCCGCGCTCGGCGGCTATGCCGTCGACCTGCCGCTCATGGAAAACAGCATGCGCGGCACCTGGACCATGCAGGTCTATACCGACCCGAAGGGCACGGCGATCGCCGAGAAGCAGTTCCTCGTCGACGACTTCGTGCCGGACCGCATCGAATTCGACATGAAGACCGACGCCAAGTTCGTCGATGCCGAGACGCCGGCGCCCATCACGGTCGAGGGCCGCTATCTTTACGGCGCGCCGGGCGCCGGGCTCGAGATCGAGGGCGACGTCGCCCTGAAGCCGACGCGGCAGGATGCCGCCTATCCGAACTATGTCTTCGGCCTTGCCGACGAGGAGGCGCTTGAGGAAAACCGCGTCCCGCTCGACGGCCTCGACGTGCTCGACGACGAGGGCAAGACGACCTTCGACCTCACCGTTTCCGACCTTCCCTCCACCACGCAGCGCCTCGAAGCGCGCGTGACGCTGCGCATGAAGGAAGCGGGCGGCCGCGCCGTCGAACGCAACCTGACGCTGCCCGTCAAGGCATCCGGCGCGATGATCGGCGTAAAGCCGGAATTTGGCGGCGAGCTTTCGGAGAACAGCGTCGCCAACTTCCACGTCGTCGCCGTCGATCCGGACGGCGCGAAGGCGGCGATACAGGGCCTGCCCTGGAAGCTGCTTTCCGTCGAGCGGAACTATCAATGGTATCGCGACGGCAGCTCCTGGCGCTACGAGCCGGTGCTCTCGACGACGCAGATCGCCAACGGCACGCTGGACGTGACCGCCGACGGCGGCCGCATCTCGGTTCCCGTCACCTGGGGCCGCTACCGCCTCGAAGTGGAGAGCCCCGAGCCGGACGGCCCGGCGACCAGCATCGAGTTCGACGCCGGCTGGTATGTCGCGGCAAGCTCGACGGAAACGCCCGACGCGTTGGAAATCTCGCTCGACAAGGAAAGCTATGCCGTCGGCGAGACGGCGAAGCTCAAGGTCTCGCCGCGCCATGCCGGCCAGCTCCTCGTCACCATCGGCGCCGAAAGCCTGATCGCCACTCAGACCGCCGCCATCAGCGCGGAGGGCGGCGAGGTGGAAATCCCGGTCACCGAGGAATGGGGCTCGGGCTCCTACGTCACCGCGACGCTCTTCCGCCCCGGCTCCGACCAGGAAAGCCGCATGCCGATGCGCGCCATCGGCATCACCTGGCTGAAGGTCGATCCCGCCGAGCGCAAGCTGAACATCGCGCTCGACGTGCCGGAAAAGACGCTGCCGCGCCAGCCACTCGACATTTCGCTGAAGGTCGCGGGCGCCGGCGCCAATGAGGAGGCCTATATCACGGTCGCCGCCGTCGATGTCGGCATCCTCAACCTCACCCGCTACGAGGCACCCGATCCGGCCGGCTGGTATTTCGGCCAGCGCCGCCTCGGCATGGAGATCCGCGACATCTACGGCCGCCTGATCGACGGCTCGCTCGGCACGACGGGGCGCCTGCGCACCGGCGGCGACGGGGGCGAAGGGGCGCTCCAGGGCAACCCGCCGAAGGAAAAGCTCGTCGCCTTCTTCGCCGGTCCGGTGAAGCTGGATGCGGAGGGAAATGCCACGGTCAGCTTCGACATTCCGCAGTTCAACGGCACCGCCCGCGTCATGGCCGTCGCCTGGACGAGGACGGGCGTCGGCAGCGCGTCGAAGGACGTCGTCATCCGCGATCCGGTCGTGGTGACGGCAAGCCTGCCGAAGTTCCTCGCCCCCGGGGACCGCGCGGACCTGAGGCTCGACATCGCCAACACCGACGCGCCGGCCGGCGACTATACGGTCGAGGTCACGCACAATGCCTCGGTCATGGTCGATCAGACCGGCGCCGGCCAGGTGCTGAAGCTCGAACCCGGCGGCAAAACCGCGCTCACCCTGCCGCTGATCGGCGGGGAGGCCGGCGACGGCGTCGTCACCGTCAAGCTGACGAACGGCGCCGACATGTCGCTGGAGCAGGTGCTCAACGTGCCGGTGCGTCCGGCCGCCATGCCCATCACCACGCGCCGGCCCATCGAGATCGCCGCCAACGGGAGCCTGACCATCGACGACCAGTTGCTCGCCGACAGCCAGCTTGCCGGCGCCTCGGTGAGCCTCAACGTCTCGCGCGCCGCTGCCTTCGACATTCCGGCCCTCCTGATGGCGCTCGACCGCTATCCCTATGGCTGCACGGAGCAGACGACGAGCCGCGCCCTGCCGCTCCTCTATCTGAGCGAGCTTTCCAGGCAGTCCGGCCTGCCGGAGGACACGGAAACGCAGAAGCGGGTGCAGGACGCCATCTATCGCGTCCTCGCCAACCAGTCCTCCTCCGGCAGCTTCGGCCTCTGGTCTCCCGGCTATGGCGACCTCTGGCTCGACGCCTTCGTCACCGACTTCCTGACCCGCGCCCGCGAGCAGAAGTTCGAAGTGCCGGAAAAGGCGATGGTGCAGGCGCTCTCCAACCTGCAGAACGCCCTTTCCTACGACGTCAACGTCTCGACCCAGGGCAACGAGATCGCCTATGCGCTCTATGTGCTCGCCCGCAACCGCAAGGCCGCGATCAGCGACCTGCGCTACTATGCGGATACGAAGCTGTCGGAGTTCTCCTCGCCGCTCGCCCGCGCGCAGATCGCCGGCGCGCTCGGCCTCTACGGCGATGCCCAGCGCTCGATGACGATCTTCTCCAACGCGCTCGGCCTGTCGCGCGAGACCGTCATGAATGCCAGCCTCTCGCGCACCGACTACGGCTCGTCGCTGCGCGATGGCGCGGCAATCCTGGCGCTCGCCGCGGAAAGCCGGCCGGTTCCCGACGTCATTCCGGACCTGACCAAGCTCGTCGCCAAGGAGTGGGACAAGAAGCGCTGGACCAGCACGCAGGAACAGACCTGGATGCTGCTCGCCGCGCGCTCCGTGCGCGATGCCGACAAGGGCCTGAAGCTGGAGATCAACGGCGCGCCGCGCGAGGGCGGCTATGCCGCGCAGATGACCGGCAAGTCCCTGCTGGAACATCCCCTGACCGTCGCCAACCGCACCGGCGAGCCGGTCGCGGCCATGCTGACCACCGTCGCGGCCCCCGCCGATCCGCTGCCGGCCGGCGGCGACGGCTTCGCCATCGAGCGCACCTATTACACGCTCGACGGCGAGGAGGCGAACATCACGGAGGCGACGCAGAACGAGCGCTACGTCGTGGTGCTGAAGGTGACGGAGCACAATAGCTGGCCGTCGCGCATCATCATCACCGACCTCCTGCCCGCCGGCTTCGAGATCGACAATCCGAGCCTCGTCGACAGCGCGAAGCTTTCCAACTTCGACTGGCTCGGCGAGACCGAGGCGGCGCATACGGAGTTCCGCTACGACCGCTTCGTCGCCGCCTTCAACCGCAGCGAAGGCGACAACCGCGAGGTGACGCTCGCCTATGTCGTGCGCGCCGTGACGCCCGGCACCTACGACCTGCCGGCCGCGCAGGTGGAGGACATGTACCGTCCGCAATACTCCGCCCGCACGGCGACCGGCCGCATGCAGGTCGTCAAGGCCGAGTAGGAGGGGACGCCATGGCGCTCTGGCGCAAGCTCCTCGTCGGTTCCCTGAGCGTGGCAGCGGCCATTGCCGCCCTCGCCTTCGGGCTCGACCGTGCGGACCGCGCCTATCCGCCGCCCATCGGGGTGGCGGATACCCTCTCGAAGGAAGTGCTCGACCGTGACGGCCGGCTGCTGCGCGCCTTCGCGACGCCGGAGGGGCACTGGCGGCTGAAGACCACCGCCGCCGATGTCGATCCGCAGTTCATCCGCATGCTGCTTGCCTACGAGGACCGGCGTTTCAACGCGCATTCCGGCATCGATCCGCTGGCGCTGCTGCGCGCAGCCGGCCAGTTCGTCACCAGCGGCCATATCGTTTCGGGCGGCTCGACGCTTTCCATGCAGGTCGCCCGCCTGATCGAGCCGCGCGAGAGCCGGTCGATGCTCGCCAAGCTGCGCCAGATGGCGCGCGCCGTCCAGCTCGAACGGCGGCTCTCCAAGGCCGAGATCCTCGACCTCTACCTCACGCTCGCCCCCTATGGCGGCAATCTCGAAGGCGTACGGGCGGCAAGCCTCGCCTGGTTCGGCAAGGAGCCGAAGCGGCTTTCCGTCGCCGAGGCCGCCCTCCTCGTCGCCCTGCCGCAGCTTCCCGAAAAGCGCCGGCCCGACCGGCACCGCGACGTCGCGGAAAAGGCGCGCGAGCGCGTGCTGAACCGCATGGCCGTCTCGGAGATCATCGGCGAGGGCGAGGCCGAGCGCGCGAGCGCCGAGGCCATCCCCACCCGCCGCCGGCAGCTTCCGTCCTACGCCGCCCATCTCTCGGAACTCGCGCTGCGCAAGGAGCCGAAGGCGGTCACGCGCAGCACCACGCTCGACCGTACGGTGCAGGACGGGCTGGAGACCGTCGCCCGCGAGGCGGCCGAGCGGCTCGGACCGAAGGTCTCCATCGCCATGGTGATGGCCGATGCCCGCACCGGCGAGATCCTCGGCGAGGTCGGCTCGGCGGATTATTTCGACGGCAGCCGCGCCGGCTGGATCGACATGACGCGCATCCGCCGCTCGCCCGGCTCGGCGCTGAAACCGTTCATCTACGGCCTCGCCTTCGAGGAGGGCCTCGTCGCGCAGGAGACCATCGTCGAGGACCGCCCCGCCGACTTCTCCGGCTATCGCCCGCGCAATTTCGACATGACCTACCAGGGCGACATCAGCGTGCGCAAGGCCCTGCAGCTGTCCCTCAACGTACCGGCCGTGCGCCTGCTCGACGCCGTCGGCCCGACGCGGCTGATGGTGCGCTTCCGCCGCGCCGAGGTGCGGCCCGAACTGCCGCCGGGCGAGACGCCCGGCCTTGCCATCGGCCTCGGCGGCCTCGGCATCACGCTGCGCGACCTCACCCAGCTCTATGCCGCGCTCGCCAATCGCGGCATGCCGGTCCGGCTCGGCGACGGCATCACGGGCGATGCTGCCGTCATCGACGGCGATCCGCTGCTCGATCCCGTCGCCGTCTGGCAGGTCTCGGACGTGCTGTCCGGCGTCATCCCGCCGACCGGCAGCCGCCGGCTCGGCATCGGCTACAAGACCGGCACGAGCTACGGCTACCGCGACGCCTGGTCGGTCGGATACGACGGCCGGCATGTGCTCGGCGTGTGGGTCGGCCGCGCCGACAACGGCGCCGTGCCGGGCCTGACGGGCTATGGCGCCGCCGCGCCCATCCTCTTCGAAGCCTTCTCGCGCTCCGGCGTCGCCATCACCGCGCTGCCGCGCGCACCGGCGGGCGCCGTGCGCATCGCGCAATCGGAACTGCCGGCGAGCATGCGCCGCTTCTCCACCACCGCGAACGGCCTCGTCGCGACCGCAGGGCGCGAGCCGGCCCCGGAGATCATCTATCCGCCGGAAGGCGCCCATGTGGAACTCGGCGCGACGGCGGCGGGCGCGATATCGCCGCTCATCCTCAAGCTCCAGGGCGGCCGCGCGCCCTTCCGCTGGCTCGCCAACGGCAAGGTGCTGCCCGACGCCGCGCGTCGGCGCACGACACAGTGGACGCCGGAAGGCGCAGGCTTCTCGACGCTGACGGTGATCGACGCCGCGGGGCGGGCGGCGAGCGTGCGGGTGTTCATCGAGTAGGGGCGACGTCCTTTTTTTAGCCGGGGTCTGCCCATCATCCGGCCTGCCGGCCGCCTTCCCCTCGGCTGTGGGAGAAGGCGATATGCCGCGCCGGTTTCCTCAACCAATGGCCGCAAGTGGAATACGTCCCTGCTCCCCGTAGGCGGCAGGGGCATCGCATATGGAACTCGACGTCGCCGTCCTTCCCTTCTCCCCTCGGGGAGAAGGTGGCCCAAAGGGTCGGATGAGGGGGCGCGGCACAAGAACGCATTTCCTTCTTGTCTTCGGCATGCCCCTCATCCGCCTGCCGGCACCTTCTCCCCGCAGACGAGGCGAAGGGGACATGACGCACCGGTTTCCTCAAACAATACCCGTTCGTGGGGCAAGTCCCCTCTCCCCGCTTGCGGGGAGAGGGTTAGGGTGAGGGGCAAAGCCAAACCCGCAATGTCACGCTTTCGTATCGGCCAATACCCAACCCGGCTTGCGCTTTTCCAAGAAGGCCGAAATCCCCTCGCCCGCCTCCGGCGTCTCCCACGTATCGGCAAGCCGGGTCAGCGTCATCTCGATGACCTTGTCGTCGATGGGCGGGGCGAGTGCATGGGCGAGCGCCTTTGCCGCCGCCACCGCATTTGGCGAGGCGGCGAAATAGGGCGTGATCTCCGCCTCCACGGCCTCGTCCAGTGCCGCCGGCGGCACTATGCGGCTCAAGAGGCCGATGTCCCGCGCGGTCGCCGCATCGAACAGGCGGGCGGAAGTGGCGAAGCGCAGGAAGGCCGCGGGACCGATACGCGCGGCAACATAGGGGCTGATCGTCGCGGGAATGAGGCCGAGGCGGGTTTCGGTGAGGCCGAAGCGGGCGCTCTCCACGGCGATCGCCGCATCGCAGACGCTGATCAGCCCGACGCCGCCGCCATAGGCCTGCCCGTTGACGCGGGCGATAAGCGGCTTCGACAGGTCGCGCAGGGCCTTCAGCATCAGCGCGAGACGGCGCGCCTCGGCGATGCGCTCCTCGCGCGTCGCGGCGATCTGCTCCTTCATCCAGTTGAGGTCGCCGCCGGCGCAGAAGCTCTCGCCCTCCCCGGTCAGGACGACGACGCGCACCGCCCTGTCCTCGGCAAGCAGGCCCGCGACGGCGGTCAGCTCGCGGATCATCAGGCCGGAAAGCGCATTGTGCTGGGCGTGGCGGCGAAGCGTCAGGGCGGCGACGCCGCGCCGGTCGACGGATACGGAAATCGTCTCGAAGTTCATGGCTGCACCTCCTCATGATGCATGCCGGTGATGCGGCGGGCGAAGGCCGCGGCAGCGGCGAGCTTTTCCGGATCGAGCCCCGTCTCGTAATCCGTCTCGGCCAGCATGTCGGCGACGGCGAGCGTATCCACGTTGCCGCGCGCGCCGGGCGCAAAGGGACAGCCGCCGAGCCCGCCGACCGAGGCGTCGAAGACGGACAGCCCATGATCGAGCGCAACGCGGATATTGTCGAGCGCCATTCCGCTCGTATCGTGGAAATGGCCGGCGAGGTTTTCCGGCGCGGCTATGTCCAGCACCGCCTCCAGCATGGCCGCAACCTCGCTCGGCCAGGCGCGTCCGATCGTATCGCCGAGGCTCACCTCATGGCAGCCGAGATCGAGCAGTTGGCGGGCCACCTCCGCTACGGCCTGCGGCGCGACCGGCCCGTCATAGGGGCAGCGCACGACGCAGCTGACATAGCCGCGCAGCGGAACGCCGTCCCGCCGCGCCGCTTCCGCCACCGGGCGGGCGCGTTCGATGCTTTCGGCAATCGAGCAATTGAGGTTGGCCTGCGAAAAACCCTCGGAGGCCGAGAGGAAGACGGCAACCTCGTCGGCACGGGCCGCCCGCGCCGCCTCGTAGCCCTTCATGTTGGGCGCCAGCGCCGAATAGGAAACGCCCGGCCGGCGCCGGATGCCGGCCATCACCTCGGCGCCGTCGGCGAGCTGCGGCACCCATTTCGGGCTTACGAAACTCGTCGCCTCGATGCGCCGGAAGCCGCAGCCGGAGAGGAGGTCGATCAGGGCGATCTTGTCGGCGGCCGGAATGATCGCCTTCTCGTTCTGCAGGCCGTCGCGGGCCGCCATTTCCACGATTTCGATGCGCCGCTTCATGTCGCCTCCTCGGGCTCCAGCGCGAGAAGCAGCGCGCCTTCGGCCACCTGGTCCCCCACCGCCACGGGCACCGCCGCCACCACGCCGTCGCGTGGGGCGGCCAGCACCAGCTCCATCTTCATCGCCTCCATGGTGACCAGCGGCTCGCCCCTTGCCACGCGCGCGCCCGGCTCCGCCGCCACGATCCGCACCAGCCCCGGCATCGGCGCCGAAAGCCGGTCGCCGCCCGCCGCCGTCTCTCCGGGATGGCCGGCCTCTCCGGCAATCGCGAATGCATGGCCGTGGCCGCCGAAGAAGACGGCAATCTCCGAACCCTCGCGGTGAACCGTCGCCTGGAGGATATGGCCGTCGAAATCCACCTCAAGGGACGCCCCGTCGACGGAGTGCAGGCGCAGGTCCGTCGCAAGGCCGTTGTGCTCGATCCGGAAATTCTCCCTGCCGCGGATCGTCACGCGCAGCGCATGTTCCACGCCGCCCTGATCGAGGAAAGCCGTTCGCGCCGCCTCGCCCCAGAGCCGGAAGCCGCGCAGCCGCACCCAGGGATCAGGATCGGTAGCGGATTCGAGGAAACCCAGCGCGGAGAGGGCGGCGAGCGCGAAGGCCTCCTCGGAGGCATCGAGCTCCGCCAGCAGGCTTTCGCCGGCGCGGCCGATCAGGCCCGTATCGACATCGCCCGCCGCGAAGGCCGGCAGGCGGCAGAGGCGGGCGAGGAAGCCGGCATTGGTGACCAGCCCACCGACTCGGCATTGCCGGAGCGCCCCTTCGAGCCTTGCCAGCGCCTCGGCGCGGTCGCGGCCATGGGCGATCACCTTGGCGATCATCGGATCGTAATAGGGGGTGATGACATCGCCGGCCTGCACGCCGGAATCCACGCGCACGCCCTCCGGCACATCGAAGACGGAGAGACGGCCAGTCGCCGGCAGGAAGTTGCGGGCCGGATTTTCCGCATAGAGCCGCGCCTCGAAGGCCCAGCCGTCGATGGCAAGCTCTTCCTGCCGCTTCGGCAGCGGCTCGCCCGCGGCGATGCGGAGCTGCCATTCGACTAGGTCGAGGCCGGTGATCGCCTCCGTCACCGGATGCTCTACCTGCAGGCGGGTGTTCATCTCCATGAAATAGAAGCGATCCTGCCGGAGTCCTTCGGAAACGTCGGCGATGAACTCCACGGTCCCCGCGCCGCTATAGCCGATCGCCGCCGCCGCGCGCACGGCCGCTGCGCCCATCGCGGCGCGCATCTCCGCCGTCATGCCGGGCGCGGGCGCTTCCTCGATGACCTTCTGGTGGCGGCGCTGGAGCGAGCAGTCGCGCTCGAAGAGGTGCACGACATCGCCGTGCCCATCGCCGAAGACCTGCACCTCGATATGGCGGGGCTTGGCCATGTATTTCTCGACCAGCACGCGGACGTCGCCGAAGGCGCTTTCGGCCTCGCGGCGGGCGCTTTCCAGCGCGGCGGAGAAATCGGCGGGATCATCCACACGCCGCATGCCCTTGCCACCGCCGCCGGCCCGCGCCTTGATCAGCACGGGATAGCCGATGGCCGCCACCTCGCCAGCGAGGAAGGCGGCATCCTGCCTCTCGCCGTGATAGCCGGGCACGACGGGCACGCCGGCCTTCTCCATCAGCGCCTTGGCGGCGTCCTTGAGGCCCATGGCCCGGATGGCATTGGCGGAGGGGCCGATGAAGACGAGGCGGGCGGCCTCCACCGCCTCGACGAAATCGGGATTTTCCGAGAGGAAGCCGTAGCCGGGATGCACCGCCTCGGCACCGCTCGCCCGAGCCGCCTCGATGATCGCCGGGCCGTTCAGATAGCTCTTCGCCGCCTCCGCCGGGCCGATACGGATCGCCTCATCGGCCATCCCGACATGCAGCGCCGCCCCGTCGGCATCCGAATAGACGGCGACCGTCGCGACACCCATGCGCCTTGCGGTGCGGATGATGCGGCAGGCGATTTCGCCGCGATTGGCGATGAGGATCTTCCTGAACATCCCGGCTCCGCTTCTCACTGGGCTGCGATGGCTTCGACTTCCAGCAGCCATTTTCCATCGAAGATCGAGGTGATGACGACGCTCATTGCCGGCGCGACGGCACCGAGATATTCGCTGCGGATATCGCGGTTGGCGGTGGCGTGGTGCCGGTCGGACAGGAAGGTCGTGACCTTGACGAGGTCCGCCTTCGTCATGCCCGCCGCCTTCAGTTGCGCGTCGACATTGCGCCAGACGAGCCGGGCCTGATCCTCGAAGCTCTCCGGTACCTTGTCGTCGTCGGAAACGGGGATCTGGCCGCTGACGAAAACCAGCGTCTTGAAATCCTCGATCTTCACGGCCTGCGAATAGCCGCCGCGCGGGGCGGGCGCGTTTTTGGCATTGATCGATTCACGTTTCATGACTTGCCTCCTCTACATCCTGAAGACACCGAAACGGGTAGGCTCGACGGGCGCGTTGAGCGCCGCCGAGAACGAGAGCGCCAGGACGTCGCGCGTCCGGCGCGGATCTACGATGCCGTCGTCCCATAGCCTTGCCGAGGCATAGAGCGGATGGCTCTGGCGGGCGAACATGTCGATGGTCGGCTGCCTGAAGGCGGCCTCCTCCTCCATGCTCCAGCGCCCGCCCGCCCGCTCGATGCCCTCGCGCTTGACCGTCGCCAGCACGCCGGCCGCCTGCTCGCCGCCCATGACGGCGATGCGGCTGTTCGGCCAGGTCCAGAGGAAGCGCGGCGAATAGGCCCGGCCGCACATGCCGTAGTTTCCTGCGCCGTAGGAGCCGCCGATCAGCACCGTGATCTTAGGCACCCCTGCCGTCGCGACCGCGGTGACGAGCTTGGCGCCATGCTTGGCGATGCCCTCCGCCTCGTATTTGCGGCCGACCATAAAGCCGGTGATGTTCTGCAGGAAGAGAAGCGGAATGGCGCGCTGGGCGCAGAGCTCGATGAAATGCGCTCCCTTCAGCGCCGCCTCGGAGAAGAGCACGCCGTTGCTGGCGACGATGCCGACGGGAAGGCCATGCAGGACCGCGAAGCCGCAGACGAGCGTGGTGCCGAAACGCGCCTTGAACTCGTCGAAACGCGAGCCGTCGACTACGCGGGCGATCACCTCGCGCACGTCATAGGGCGTGCGCGTGTCGGCCGGCACGATGCCGAGAAGTTCTTCCGGGTCGTAGACCGGGGCATCTCCCGCGCCGGACCTCACGACCGGCGGCTTGTGCGTGTTGAGATTGGCGGCGATCTGCCGGGCGATGGCGAGCGCATGGCGGTCGTCGCGCGCCAGATGATCGGCGACGCCGGAAAGGCGGGTGTGCACGTCGCCGCCGCCGAGGTCTTCGGCCGTCACCACCTCGCCCGTCGCGGCCTTCACCAGCGGCGGGCCGGCGAGGAAGATCGTGCCCTGGTTCTCGACGATGACGGTCTCGTCGCTCATCGCCGGCACATAGGCCCCGCCCGCCGTGCAGCTTCCCATGACGACGGCGATCTGCGGGATGCCGGCGGCGGACATCCGTGCCTGGTTGTAGAAGATGCGGCCGAAATGATCGCGATCGGGAAACACCTCGTCCTGGTTCGGCAGGTTCGCCCCGCCGGAATCGACGAGATAGATGCAGGGCAGACGGTTCTCCGCGGCGATCTCCTGTGCGCGCAGATGCTTCTTCACGGTGATCGGATAATAGGTGCCGCCCTTCACCGTCGCATCGTTGCAGACGATCATGCATTCGCGGCCGGAGACGTGGCCGATGCCGGCAATCATGCCGCCGGAGGGCGAGGCGCCGTCATAGAGGCCGTGGCCGGCGGTGAGGCCGATTTCGAGGAAGGGCGAGCCGGGGTCGAGCAGTTGCGCCACCCGGTCGCGCGGCAACAGCTTGCCGCGGGAAAGGTGGCGCTCGCGCGCCTTCGCCCCGCCGCCGTCCATGGCAAGGCTCGCGGCCTCTTCCACCAGGGCCAGCGCGTCGAGCATCGCCTTGCGGTTTGCCGCGAAGGTCTCGCTGCGCATGTTCACGGCCGAGGGAAGGACCGGCATCACAGCGTCTCCTGGAAGATTTCGCGGCCGATCAGCATGCGGCGGATTTCCGAGGTGCCGGCGCCGATCTCGTAGAGTTTCGCGTCGCGCAGCAGCCGGCCGGTCGGATAGTCGTTGATGTAGCCGTTGCCGCCGAGCGACTGGATGGCCTCCAGCGCCAGCTTGGTCGCCATCTCGGCGGAATAGAGGATGCAGCCGGCGGCATCCTTGCGCGTCGTTTCGCCCCGGTCACAGGCAGCGGCCACGGCATAGACATAGGCGCGGCAGGCATTGAGCGAGACATACATGTCGGCCACCTTGCCCTGCATGAGCTGGAACTCGCCGATGGGCCGGTCGAACTGTTTTCGCTCGTGGATATAGGGCACCACCACGTCGAGACAGGCGGCCATGATGCCGAGCGGGCCGCCCGACAGCACGACGCGCTCGTAATCGAGGCCGGACATCAGCACGTTGACGCCGCGCCCGACAGTGCCCATCACGTTCTCCTCCGGCACCTCGCAGTCGGTGAAGACCAGTTCGCAGGTATTGGAGCCGCGCATGCCGAGCTTGTCGAGCTTCTGCGCGGTGGAGAAGCCCTTGAAGCCCTTCTCGACAAGGAAGGCGGTGATGCCGCGCGGGCCGGCTTCGGGATCGGTCTTGGCATAGACGACCAGCACATCCGCATCCGGCCCGTTGGTGATCCACATCTTGCTGCCGTTGAGGATATAGCGCGGCCCACGCTTTTCCGCCCGCAGCTTCATCGAGACGACATCCGACCCCGCGCCCGGCTCGGACATGGCGAGCGCGCCGACATGTTCGCCGGAGATCAGCTTGGGCAGGTACCGTTCCCGCTGCGCCGGCGAGGCATTGCGGACGATCTGGTTGACGCAGAGATTGGAATGGGCGCCGTAGCTGAGGCCGACCGAGGCCGAGGCGCGGCTGATCTCCTCCATTGCCACGCAATGGGCGAGATAGCCCATGCCGGCGCCGCCGAAACGTTCCGGCGCGGTGATGCCGAGGAGACCGAGGTCGCCCAGCTCTCGCCAGAGCGGCATCGGAAAGGTGTTGCTGCGGTCGATCGCGGCGGCCTGCGGGGCGATCCTGTCGGCCGCAAAGCGCCGCACGCTCTCGCGCAGCGCCTCGATATCCTCGCCAAGCCCGAAGCTCATGCCGGCGTCATACATGTCGATCCTCCCTCGCGGCCCTCCTACACGAAAGCCACTCTCCTAATGTAGTCGCTTTGGCGGGGATTGGGAGGAGCGGCCCCTTAATTTCGGGGCCGCCGATCATGGATTTGCGATTGCCTCAGAGAAGGCCGCGCGAGGAAAGATTGCGCATCAGCGCGGAGACACCGAAGGTCCATGGCGGGCATTCGGTGGAAAGGCGCACGGTGTTGACCAGCGCGCCGAGCTCCGCATTGGAGATCGTCACCCGGTCGCCCATCTTGTGGGTGAAGCCCTGCCCCGGCGCGTCGCGATCCTCGACGGGCGCGAACAGCGTGCCCATGAACAGCATGAAGCCGTCCGGATACTGGTGATGCCGGCCGATGGTCTGGGAAACGAGGTCGAGCGGATCGCGGCTGATCTCGCGCATGGTGCTGCGGCCCTTCAGCACGAAGCCGTCCTCGCCTTCGACCAGGAGGTCGAGATCGGCCTTGCGCACGTCCTCGATGGAATAGGTCTCGTCGAAGAGGCGAATGAAGGGGCCGATGGCGGCGGAGGCATTGTTGTCCTTCGCCTTGCCGAGCAGCAGCGCCGAACGGCCCTCGACGTCGCGCAGATTGACGTCGTTGCCGAGCGTCGCGCCCTTGACGCGGCCGGCGCTGTCGACGGCGAGCACGACCTCCGGCTCCGGATTGTTCCATCTGGAGATCGGGTGCAGGCCGGCGGACGCGCCCCAGCCGATGGCGGCAAGCACCGGGGCCTTGGTGAAGACCTCCGCATCCGGCCCGATGCCGACTTCGAGATATTGCGACCAGACGCCTTCCTCGATCAACGCGGCCTTGACCTTCGCGGCGGCTTGCGAACCCGCCTTCAGGTCGCGCAGGCTGTCACCGATGATGGCCGTGACGCGCGTGCGCATCTTTTCCGCCAGCGCCGGATCGCCCGCCGCCTTCTCCTCGATCACGCGCTCGATCATCGAGCGGGCGAAGGTGACGCCGCAGGCCTTCACCGCCTGGAGATCGCAGGGCGCGAGCAGATGGAGCCGGGAGAGATCGCCGGCACCTTCGACCGAGGCTTCCAGCACTGCATCGAGCGCGCCGAGGTCTTCACCCTCGGCTGCGCGAACGATCGCGACCGGATCGTCGGCTTCGAGCAGGTCCCGCATGGTGGGCACGACCCGCGAGGTGATGTCGCAGAGCTTGCCGTCCCGCAGCGCCACGACCGCCGGCCCCTGTACATCCGGCCGCCAGACGCGCCCGACAAACGTTCCCCGCGAAAATTCTCCAGCCATCGTCATCGTGCAGCAACGCTCCTTCCAGTTTCGTCGACCGGTGTTCTAGACCGAAACGGATGGAAGATGACAGCCCAATCAGTGCGGGCCGCTTTCCAGTCCATAAGAGAGAGCCAAACTGGCCAGAACGACCAGCGCGAAAGCCGCCAGAACCGTCCGCACGACGAGCCAGAGCGCCAGGAAGCGCCCGATCCCGAGGTCGTGCCGGAACCAGCGGACCTCCACGACGAAATACCAGAGCAGCGAAAGCAGCGCGATCGCGCCGCCCGCGACGATCATCTCGTGACGGCCGGCCCGCATGATGTTCATGCCGGCGCTGAAGCCGAAGGCGAAGGACGCCGCGACGTAGCACTGGCTGTAGAACGGGGCCTTCAGCGTCTCGCGATCGAGCGCAAGGCCGGCCCGCCTCAGAAGCTGCACCGCCATCAGCAGCGGGAAGATGCTGAAGAGGAAGGCGCGGAAGATCAGCAGGTTCGCATCGTCCCGCAGCAGGGCGGGCAGCATGCCGTCGTCCCGGTGGGCGATCAGCGCCAGTTCCAGTCCGTGGGCGAAGAGGAGGGTCAGGAGCAGGAAGAGCGGCGGGCTCAGCGTATCCGTATAGCGCTTTTCGAGCGTATCGCCGAGCTCGCTGTCGGCATAGCGCATCATGTCGCGCGGGCGGGTGAGCGTGCGCCAGAGCGTCACCGGATAGAAGACGAGCCAGGATGCCAGCTCGTAGAGCAGTTCCTCCAGCGACTGCAGCAGGCGCATGAAATCCATGAAATGTCCCCGGTGAAGCGATCCTTCCGCAATATCGGGTTTTCACGCCACCGAATAGTGGCGGCGGCTCGCCGGAGCCGCCGCCTGTGGTCATGCCGGGCGAGTGCGGACGGCCGAGACAATGGTCAGCGCGGCAAGGATCAGCACGACGCCGCTTGCGACGAAGACGCTCGCAACGCCGCTCGCGTCGAACAGCGCCCCGCCGGCTGCCGCCCCCGTCGCGATGGCGAAGTTGATCGCCGCGACGAAGAGGCCGCCGGCGCTTTCCGCTTCGTCCGGCACTGCCCGGGTGATCCAGGTCGACCAGGCGACCGGCACCGCGCCGAAGGCAAGGCCCCAGAGCGCGACCATGGCCGCATCGCCCGCGAGATTGCCGCCGAAGGCCGAGAGCGACAGCGCCAGCACGCCCATCACGACGGGCATGATCGTGAGCGTGAAGCGCATGGAGCGTTCCAGCAGCAGCGCGCCGAGAGAGTTGCCGAAGAAGGTGGCGATACCGAAGCCGAGCAGCACGGCCGAGACACCCTCGACTCCGACGCCCGTGACCGTTTCGAGGAACGGCCTGATATAGGTGAAGAAGGCGAAGTGCCCGGTGAAGACGAGCAGGATCGCGAGCATCGCGAAGCCCACGCCCGGCCGCGCCAGCACCTCGACGAGCGTGCCGAAACGCGAATGGCCGCGCGGCGGCAGCGAGGGGAGCGTGGCGAGCTGCACGACGAGCGCGATCGCGCCGAGTACGGCGGCGCCGAGGAAGACATTCCGCCAGCCGACAATGTCACCGACATAGCTGCCGACGGGCGCGGCGAAGACCGTCGCCGCCGAGACGCCGAGGAACATGACCGAAAGCGCCTTCGGCACCACCGCCTCCGGCACCAGCCGCATCATGGTCGCCGCGGAAAGCGTCCAGAAGCCGCCGAGCGCCATGCCGAGCAGCACGCGGCCGAGGAGCAGCATGGGAAGGTTCGCGGCCATCGCGACGAGAAGGTTCGAGAAGATCAGCAGGACCGAAAGCCCGGCGAGGACCAGCCGCCGGTCGAGCCTGCGCGTCACCACGGTGATGAGAAGGCTCGTCACCAGCGCGACGGCGGCCGTCGCCGTCACCGCCTGCCCGGCCATGCCCTCGGATATGCGAAGATCCGCCGCCATCGGCGTCAGCAGGCTTGCCGGCAGGAATTCCGCGCCCACCAGCCCGAACACGCCGAGCGTCATAGCGAGGACCGCGCCCCAGGCGGGGCGCGCATCCGCCTCGCTCTGCGCCGCCACGATTGTTGCATCCGTCATCTGCCATCCCTTTCCTGTTGCAGTGCGTGCTCCAGAAGTGGGTTGAAACGCAAGACGCACAATGCCATTTTATCCGCAATGTTTGATCGATCGTCCGACCCGTCGAAAAATGCGCATGATCCCGTCAGCGAGCTTCTGATGGGCATGCGCCTGCGCGGCGCCAGCTACGGCCGGCTCCAGCTCACCCCGCCCTTCGGCGTCCGCTTTTCCGCGGGGCCGGAAGCCCGCTTCCATTTCATCGCCCGAGGCAAGGTCCTCCTGCGCGCGCCCGGCGAGGTGCAGCGGGAACTCCAGTGCGGCGACGCCGTGCTCCTGCCGCGCGGCGAGATGCACGAGATCGTCACCGCCGCGAATGTCACGGTCCGTGACTACGAGAGCTACACGCGAAAGCCGCTGTGCTCCGATGTCGCGGCGGTGGAGGCCTGCGTCAAGGAGACGAACCGGGAAAAGGACGTGCTCATCTTCACCGGCCGCATGGAATTCGAACTCGACACGCTGCATCCGCTGGTCGGCCTCATGCCGCAGGTCATGTCCGTCGGCGCGCTGATCGGCCGCCAGCCGGAACTGATGCCGCTGCTCGACGCGATGGAACGGGAAATGGCGGAGGAGCGCGTCGGCTCGGCCGGCATCCTCGCGCGCCTTGCCGACGTCATTGCCGCCTCCATCGTGCGCGGCTGGGTGGAATGCGGCTGCGGCGATGCGACAGGCTGGATCGAGGCCCTGCGCGACCCGCGGCTCGGCCGCGTCATCGCCGCGCTCCACCGCGAGCCCGGCCGCAACTGGACGCTCGCCGACATGGCGCGGGAAATGGGCAGCTCCCGCTCCGTCTTCGCCAAGCGCTTCGTCGAGGTGACCGGCGTCACCCCGCAACGCTACGTTCTCGCCTTGCGCATGCGCCTCGCCGAACAATGGTTCCGCCGCGACAAGCTCGCCATAGACACCGCCGCCCGCCGCCTCGGCTTCGGCTCCCAGGCCGCCTTCGCCCGGGCCTTCAAACGCATCGTCGGAGAACCGCCGGGACAGACGCGCCGGAAGGTGGCTGTGGGGAAGGTGGAGAACGGAAAGAGCGCGACCTGATACCTCAGACAGCGCGCCTGCCCATCACTGAATTATGCACGTCCCCGGCCAATCGCTGCACTGGCGACCGGCGCAGTTCGTGAGGGTTACGCCAGCGATGAGGACGCAGGCGATGACGACGATCTTTCTCAATTGGCCGTCTCCTTACGTTTGATTTTCGGCTGCACTCCTCGTCTCCCGTATTAAGTCGGACGCATCCGGTAATCCATGCCCCCGGAATTGGAACGGAAAGCCGGTTATACATCGATCCGGGACAGGTCGGAACGAACTGCACGGGATTTGCACGGCCAGCCTGCGCTCATTCGCGTTCTATTCTGCATATACATGCATTGAGGCGCGAAGCCGCCACGTGATAAAAACACGCGCAAGTGCTGATTCATCAGAGAGAAGAATGGTGCTGCTAGAGAGATTTGAACTCTCGGCCTCTCCCTTACCAAGGGAGTGCTCTACCCCTGAGCTATAGCAGCATCCGGCGAAACGATGCTGTTCCGCGTGAGCGAGGGCCTATTGCCACAGGTGACCGGGCAGTGCAAGCGGCCAATTTGCGATTATCGCAACAATCTGATGCGGGCGGTGCTTTTTTCGGGGCGGGGATTTCATTATGAGAGGGATATGAGCGGGAAGGACGAGACGGAAAAGCGGAAGATCAGGACGGAAGCGGAGCTTCGGGCCGAGCGGCTGGCGAAGACGCTGCGGGAGAACCTGCAGCGCCGCAAGCAGCAGGCGCGCGCCCGGCGCGCGGGCGATGCGGACGAGACGGTGGGGCTTCCTGCCGCAAAAAAAGACGAATCGGACGGTTAGTCGGGGATGTCTTCATCATGAAGGCGACGGGGGACGGTTTCCGGAACCGGGCGCAAATATCCATGCGGCCGGCACGGTCTTCATTTTTCGATCGCGATGCTCTAAGAAGCCGCCATCTCCGAAAGCCTATACTCACTAGGAAAGGCGGGCACGGCCCGTAGTCACGCATGGATCGTATCAGGATTGTAGGCGGCAATGAGCTTCGGGGCATCATCCCGATCTCCGGCGCCAAGAATGCCGCATTGCCGCTGATGATCGCCTCGCTCCTCACCGACGACACGCTGACGCTGGAAAACGTGCCGCATCTTGCCGACGTCGAGCAGCTCATCCGCATCCTCGGCAACCACGGCGCCGACATCTCCGTCAACGGCCGCCGCGAGCGCCAGGGCGAAGGCTATTCGCGCACCGTCCACTTCACCTCGCGCAACATCGTCGATACGACCGCCCCCTACGAGCTGGTCTCGAAGATGCGCGCCTCCTTCTGGGTCATCGGCCCGCTGCTCGCCCGCGAGGGCAAGGCCCGCGTCTCGCTGCCGGGCGGCTGCGCCATCGGCACGCGTCCGGTCGACCTCTTCATCGAGGCGCTGGCCGCGCTCGGCGCGAAGATCGAGATCGACGGCGGCTATGTCGAGGCGACGGCGCCCGAGGGCGGCCTGATCGGCGCGCGCTACAGCTTCCCGAAGGTTTCCGTCGGCGCGACGCATGTCATGATGATGGCGGCGACCCTTGCCCGCGGCACGACCGTGATCGGCAATGCCGCCCGCGAGCCTGAGGTGCAGGACCTCGCCAAGTGCCTCAACGCCATGGGCGCGAAGATCTCCGGCGCCGGCACCTCCACCATCACCATCGAAGGCGTCGACCAGCTTTCCGGCGCGCGCCACCGCGTCCTGCCGGACCGCATCGAGACCGGCACCTATGCCATGGCCGTCGCCATGACGGGCGGCGACGTCGTGCTGGAAGGCACGGATGCGGCCCTACTCGACACCGCACTCGAAGCGATCCGCCGTTCCGGCGCAGAGATCACCTCGACGGAAAGCGGCATCCGCATCGTGCGCAACGGCGGCGGCATCAAGCCGGTCGACGTCGTGACCGATCCCTTCCCGGGCTTCCCGACGGACCTCCAGGCGCAGTTCATGGGTCTGATGACCAAGTCGAACGGCATTTCGCACATCACCGAGACGATCTTCGAGAACCGTTTCATGCATGTGCAGGAGCTGGCCCGCCTCGGCGCGAAGATTTCGCTCTCCGGCCAGACGGCCAAGATCGAGGGCGTGGAGCGGCTGCGCGGCGCACCCGTCATGGCGACGGACCTGCGCGCCTCCGTCTCGCTCGTCATCGCCGGCCTTGCCGCCGAGGGCGAGACGATGGTCTCGCGCGTCTACCATCTCGACCGCGGCTTCGAGCGGCTGGAAGAAAAGCTCACGCGCTGCGGCGCCGTCGTCGAGCGCGTCAGCGACTGATGTTCTACGCGCGGCGGAGTTGCAGTCCGCCGCGCGCCGTCCTATCTCGTGATCGATATTCGAGATACCGCACATCTGCGGGAGGACGCATAATGGACAGCCTGAAACTGCTCGCCCTCGACACGGAGGACCTCTCCGTCGTCTCGGCCCACCTGCAGGACGCGGTCTTCAAGATCGACGGCCTTGCCTATGACGCCCGCCACCAGGTCTTTTCGGTCGTCGTCAACCGCTTCGTCTGGGAAAAGGCCGGCGGGCGCGGCAAGAGTTTCGAGCGCCGCCGCGCGGTCATCGCCTTCAAGCGCGTCACCGCCGTGCGCTCGCTCGGCATCGACCGCAAGGACAAGGAAAGCGTCTTCTCCCTCCTCGCGGTAAACTTCGCCCAGAAGGGCGAGGGCCCGGACGGCACGCTCGAACTCGTGCTCTCCGGCAAGGCCTCCATCGCCCTCGATGTGGAATGCGTCGAAGTTCAGCTTGCAGATACCGGCGGGGCATGGGAAACCAGCTTGAAACCCCGCCATCCGGCGGTTTGAGCATTGGTCCGGCGCTTTTGCCGGGAGACGACAGGGACGTGACGACTTGGCGATCAGACTTGACTACCAGAGCAGCGATTTCGAAAACCGGTTCGCTGCCTTCCTGACCACCAAGCGCGAGGTCTCCGAAGACGTCAACGCCATCGTTCGCACCATCATCGACGATGTGCGCGCCCGCGGCGACAAGGCGCTCGCCGACTATACGAAGAAGTTCGACGGCCTCGATTTCGCGACCACCTCCATGCGCGTGTCGCTCGAGGAGATCGAGGCGGCCTATGACGCCGTCGATCCGAAGATCATCGCCGCGCTCGAGCTCGCCGCCCAGCGCATCGAGAAGCACCATGCCCGCCTGATGCCGAAGGACGATATCTACGAGGACGATATCGGCGTCGGCCTCGGCTCGCGCTGGACGGCCATCGACGCCGTCGGGCTCTACGTTCCGGGCGGCACCGCGAGCTATCCGAGTTCGGTTCTGATGAACGCCGTGCCGGCCAAGGTCGCCGGCGTGCCGCGCCTTGTCATGGTCGTGCCGGCCAAGGAAGGCGAGATCAACCCCGCCGTGCTCGCCGCCGCGCGCATTGCCGGCGTCGATGAAATCTACCGCATCGGCGGCGCGCAGGCCGTCGCCGCGCTCGCCTATGGCACCGAAACCATCGCACCCGTCGCCAAGATCACCGGCCCCGGCAATGCCTTCGTCGCCGCCGCCAAGCGCCAGGTCTTCGGCACGGTCGGCATCGACATGATCGCCGGCCCCTCGGAAGTCCTCATCATCGCAGATAGCGACAACGATCCGGACTGGCTCGCCGCCGACCTTCTCGCCCAGGCCGAGCACGATGTCGGCGCCCAGTCGATCCTCGTCACCGACAGCCCTGCCCTTGCCGAAGCGGTCGAGGCCGCCGTCGAGCGCCAGCTCAAGACGCTGGCGCGCTCGGAGACGGCCGCCGCAAGCTGGCGTGATTTCGGCGCGACCATTCTCGTGCCCGATCTCAAAAAGGCCGTGCCGCTGGCAAACCGCATCGCCGCAGAGCATCTGGAAATCGCCACCGCCGATCCCGACGCCCTGCTGCCGGCAATCCGCAATGCCGGCGCCATCTTCGTCGGCCGCCATACGCCGGAGGTCATCGGCGACTATGTCGGCGGCTCCAACCATGTGCTGCCGACCGCCCGTTCCGCGCGCTTCTCCTCCGGCCTCTCGGTGCTCGACTACATGAAGCGCACGTCGATCCTGCGCCTCGGCCCCGACCAGCTTCGCGCCCTCGGCCCCGCCGCCGTGACGCTCGCCGAAGCCGAAGGGCTCGGCGCCCATGCCCGTTCCGTCGCCATCCGGCTCAACATGGAGACGTGAGGCATGGGCACGAAGGGCAGCTTCCGCCTCTGCGACGTGGTGCTGGACGATACGATCGGCCAGGCCACGCCGGATGTGGAGCACGAGCGCGCCGTTGCCATCTTCGACCTCATCGAGGAGAACAGCTTCGAGCCGATCGGCCATGCCGGCGGCCCCTACCGCCTGCATATCTCGCTTCTCGATTCCAAGCTGGTCTTCGCGATCCGCACGGAGGCCGGCGAGGCGGTCGCAACGCATATCCTCTCGCTGACGCCCTTCCGCCGCATCGTGAAGGATTATTTCCTCATCTGCGAGAGCTACTACCAGGCGATCCGCTCGGCCACGCCAAGCCAGATCGAGGCGATCGACATGGGCCGGCGCGGCATCCACAACGAGGGATCGCAGACATTGATGGACAGGCTTTCCGGCAAGATCCGTTTCGATTTCGACACGGCCCGGCGCCTGTTCACGCTCGTCTGCGTTCTCTACTGGCGCGGGTGAGCGGATGGAGGGTGCCTTCCCGGCAGTGCAGGACGCCCGGCCGCGAACGCCCCGTTCGATCCTCTTCATGTGCCGCATGAATGCTGTGCGCTCGCCGATGGCCGAGACGATCGCCCGCAGCCTCCTGCCTGGCACCTATGTCGCCTCGGCGGGCGTGCGCCCCGGCGAGCGCGATCCCTTCGTCGATGCCGTGCTCGGCGAGGTCGGCCTTTCGCTCGGCCGCCATGCGCCCCATTCGCTCGACGAGCTGGAGGACGATTACTTCGACCTCATCGTCACGCTCGCCCCGGAGGCGCACCACGCCGCCCTTGAACTCACGCGCTCCATGGCCGTCGACGTGATGTACTGGCCGACGCCCGATCCGACGGTCGCCACCGGCACGCGCGAGCAGATTCTGGCATCCTACCGGGACGTTCGCGAGTTCCTGAAAATGCTGATCGAGAAGCGGCTGAAAGGCCCCGGCTGACACGGAAACGGCCGCAGGAACGGCAAATGCAGAAAGCCGGCGCTTCGGTGTTCACAAAGCACCGGGGATTGTGTAGTTTCCGGCAACTTTTCGAGGCGGGCATCCTGCCTCCCCGAATCCACCTCACAGGAATATCGCTCAAAGATGGCAAAAGAAGAAGTCCTCGAATTCCCCGGCGTCGTGACGGAACTGCTCCCGAACGCGACCTTCCGCGTCAAGCTCGAAAACGAGCACGAGATCATCGCGCACACCGCAGGCCGCATGCGCAAGAACCGCATCCGCGTTCTGGCCGGCGACAAGGTGCTGGTCGAGATGACCCCCTACGACCTCACCAAGGGTCGCATCACCTATCGTTTCAAGTAAGCGGCTTCCCGCAAGCCCCGGAGGCCGCGCCCTCGCCCGGCATTGCGCCGCAGAGCGAAGACCGGCGCATCCCGGCGCTTTCCCGGAGACATCATGGCGCAGACCGAAAAGCTCATCCTCGCCTCCGGCTCGCCGCGCCGCGTCGAACTGCTCGCGCAGGCGGGCATTGCGCCCACGCGCCTGATGCCGATGGATATCGACGAGACGCCCAAGCGCTCCGAGCATCCCCGCTCGCTGGCGCGGCGCCTGTCGACCGGCAAGGCCGAGGCGGCGCTCGCCGCCGTCAAGGGCGACCCGGCCTTTGCCGGCAGCTACATCCTTGCGGCCGACACGGTCGTTTCCGTCGGCCGGCGCATCCTGCCGAAGACGGAGATGATCGACGAGGCCTCCAGCGCGCTGCATCTTCTCTCCGGCCGCAGCCACCGCGTCTTCACCGGCGTCTGCCTCATCACGCCGGACCGCACCGTGCGCCAGAAGGTCATCGACACCAAGGTGCGCTTCAAGCGCCTCTCGGCCAGCGACATCGAGCATTACCTCGCCTCCGGCCAATGGCGCGGCAAGGCGGGCGGCTATGCGATCCAGGGCATCGCCGGCAGCTTCGTCGTCAAGCTGGTGGGCTCCTATACCAATGTCGTCGGCCTGCCGCTCTACGAAACCCTCGCCCTCCTCTCCGGCGAAGGCTTCGAGGTGCATGCCGGCTGGGCGGACGCCTGACATGGCGGACGAGACCGAAAAGCCCTCCGCCACCGTGGCGCCCCTGCGCAAGGCCGTCCCCTGCCCGATCTGCCGCCGCCCCTCCTCGCGCGAGCACTATCCCTTCTGCTCCAACCGCTGCCGCGACGTCGACCTCAACCGCTGGCTCTCCGGCTCCTATGCCATCCCCGTCGCCGACGACGAGACGAAAGCCGACGAAGACGATCGGTGAAGCCTCGCCGCACGGGCAAAAACGCAGTCTTTTCCACAACTTGAAAAGCCCACCATTTTTCCCGCAAAAAACCGCCTGTGGGGCTGGACACATTTTCGCAAGATGCTATAACCCCGCTCGCTTCCGGGGCGAAACCAAGCGCCCCACGGATTTCAACCGAAATCCAAGCCGGATGCCCGGATAGCTCAGTTGGTAGAGCAGCGGATTGAAAATCCGCGTGTCGGTGGTTCAAATCCGCCTCCGGGCACCATCTCTTCCCTCAAGAAGCCACAAAGTTTCCTGACCTTTTGCCTGCGATTCCATCGCCGTTTCGGCGTGATCGCACGCTTTTCCGACCAGTCCTCCGCGGCTTACAACACACTTCGTTTCAGGGGATTCTCACGCAAGGTAAAACTGATAAGCTAGGCGAATCAGAGTGAAAGACCATTCGAGTGACAGTGAGCGTGACATTTCGTGAGCCGGGCGTCGTGGGAGCCGGCGTTTCCTTGCAGAGCAATCCGGAAAAGGATGCGACAATGCGGAAGTCCGAATCGTCAGAGCCTGCCTGCCTTCCCGCAATCGACATCGCGGCCACCCGTGAAAGGGACATGCAGAACATCGTGCATGCGCTTTCCGCGCTGGCCGAGGTCGCCCAGAGCCTCAAGGACGTTCCCCTTCGCCGCCCGCGGGCGGAAGACCTGATGGGGCTTGACGGCTGAGCGAGGGCGAGCGTCCTCCCATCACCGAATTCGATGCATCCGTCAGCGAAACTCGCGTGAACGGCCGTGCAAAAACCGCTAGAGCATTGGCAGCCGAGGCGGGATCGCTTCGGCATCGGACAATGCGGTTGAAACACGAAGCTCCGGATCCCGGCACCTCGCCGTCCGGGCGAAGGCGGGATTGCGGAGTGACGCCATGACCATCGTCGAAAGCCTCAGCCCCCGCGCGCTCCGTGCGCCGGAGAGCGGGATCGTCGAAGTTGTCAACTATGCGCGCGGGCGCGAGGGGCTGATCCCGCTGTGGGTCGGCGAAGGAGACCTGCCGACGCCCGAGTTCATCGCGCGCGCGGCCTCCGACGCGCTGCTGCGGGGCGAGACCTTCTACACCTGGCAGCGGGGAATTCCGGAGCTTCGGGCGGCGCTGTCGCGCTACTACGCGCGGCGCTTCGGCGCTTTCCTGCCGGACGAGCATTTCTACGTGGTCGGCTCGGGCATGCAGGCGATCAAGCTTGCCATCGAGGCGCTCGTCTCGCCGGGCGACGACATGGTCTACCTGACGCCGGCATGGCCGAATTTCGCCGCGGCGGCGGAGCTTGCCGGCGCCAACACCATCGCCGTGCCGCTCGATTTTGCCGGCGGGCGCTGGCAGCTCGACCTCCGTCGCGTCGAGGACGCGATCACGCCGAGGACGCGCGTGCTCTTCGTCAACACGCCCTCGAACCCGACCGGCTGGACGGCGACGCGCGAGGACCTTGCCAGCCTCCTCGCCATCGCCCGGCGGCACGATCTCTGGATCATGGCCGACGAGATCTATGCGCTCTATCACTATGCCGGCGGCCGGGCGCCCTCCTTCCTCGACGTGATGGAGGACGGCGACCGGGTGATCTTCGTCAATTCCTTCTCGAAGAACTGGTCGATGACCGGCTGGCGCGTCGGCTGGATCGTCGCCCCGCCGGAAATCGGCCAGGTGCTGGAAAACCTCATCCAGTATTCCACCTCCGGCGTGCCGCAGTTCCTGCAGCAGGGCGCCGTCGTGGCGCTCGACGAGGGCGATGCCTTCGTGCAGGCGAATATCGACAAGGCGGCGCGGAACCGCGACATCTTCTGCGAGGCGCTGATCGCCACCAACCGGGTGGAGACACTGAAGCCGGACGGCGCGCTCTATGCCTTCCTGAAGATCGACGGCGTGACGGATTCGCGCCTTGCCACGCTCGACATCGTCGACCGCACCAATGTCGGCCTTGCGCCGGGCACGGCCTTCGGTCCCGGCGGCGAACTCTTCATGCGGGCCTGCTTCCTTCGGAATAGCGGCCAGGTCGCGGAAGCGGCCGAGCGGCTCGCCCGCTACATCGCCGCGCGCTGATCATTCCGCCAGCCGGGCGAGCAGGAAATCGGCGCGCTCGGTGACCGGCGCCTTCGGCAGGATCACCGTCTCGTAGCCGAGCAGCGGATAGGTCGTTTCGAGGCGGGCATATTCGGCGAGCGCGGCGTCGAAGCCGTGGCGGCGCTCCGCATCGCCGGCATAGATCTCCGGCCAGGGCGGCGTGAGGAAGACCTTACGGTTATAGCGATGTGCGGCGGCAAGCGCCGCCAGGACCGGCTCGCCGCCGGACGCTTCCAGCGCGGAGGCGGCATCCACCAGCCCGCGATCGAAGAAGACGAAGCCGGGGTGACCGACCATACGCTGCCGGTCGGCGAGCGCCAACTCCACCGCGCGGCGGGCGAAGGCGGCGAGGTCGAGCCAGGGCAGCGCGCTGCCGCCGACGGCCAGTTCCTCCTGCACGATGCGGCGGCCAGGCTCCTCGACGACGGCATGGCCACGCCGGGCGAGCTCTGCCAGCAGGGTGGACTTTCCGCCGCCGGAGCAGCCGGACAGCACGATGAAGCGATCGGACATATTCTTACCTTTCTCGGACAGGAAAAGGGCCGGGCGCAATTGCGGTTGCGTCCCATGGGCAGGCGGGGTGATATGCCTGCTATTCTTGCGATTCGGAGGTTTGCATGGCGGTTCTGGTAACGGGTGGGGCGGGCTATATCGGCAGCCACATGGTCTGGGCGCTGGTCGATGCCGGCGAGGACGTCGTGGTGCTCGACCGGCTCTCCACCGGGTTCCGCTGGGCTCTGGCGCCGGAAGCCCGGTTCTACGAGGGCGACATCGCCGATGCGGCGCTGCTGGCGCAGATCTTCGCGGAAAACCGCATCGATGCGATCATCCACTTCGCCGGCTCGATCGTGGTGCCGGAATCGGTCGCCGATCCTCTTTCCTATTACGAGAACAACACGGTCAAGTCACGCGCGCTGATTGCCGCGGCCGTCGCGGCGAAGGTGCCGCATTTCGTCTTCTCCTCCACCGCCGCCGTCTACGGCACGCCGGACGGCACCGAACCGGTGTCGGAGACCGCCGCGCTCCGGCCGGAATCGCCCTACGGCTCCTCAAAGCTGATGACCGAGATCATGCTGCGCGATACCGCCGCCGCGCATGACTTCACCTATACGGCGCTGCGCTACTTCAACGTGGCGGGAGCCGATCCGCGCGGGCGCACCGGCCAGTCGACCAAAGGCGCGACCCATCTCATCAAGGTCGCCTGCGAGGCCGCGCTCGGCAAGCGCACGGGCATGGAGGTCTACGGCACGGACTATCCGACGCCGGACGGCACCTGCATCCGCGACTACATCCACGTCTCCGACCTTGCGAATGCCCATCTGAAGGCGCTGCAGCGCATGCGGGCGGGCGGCGGGTCCATCGTCGCCAATTGCGGCTATGGCCGCGGCTTCTCGGTGCTGGAGGTGCTGGAGAAGGTCAGGGCCGCCTCCGGCAAGGACTTCCCGGTGCGGTTCGCCGAACGGCGGCCGGGCGACGCGGTGCTCGTCGTCGCCGATCCGGCGGTCGCCATGAAGGAGCTCGGCTGGGTGCCCGAGCACGACGACCTTTCCTTCATCGTGCGCACCGCGCTCGACTGGGAGGACCATCTCGGCCGGCGCAACCAGATCTAGCTCCGGTTAGATCAGGATTCGCCGAGTTCCGCCTTCTCGTAGGCGATGGCGTGCTCAATGAGCTGCGCCCAGATTTCCTCGTAGAAGCCGCCTTCGAGGCCGTGCGCCTCGGCATTGCGGCGGGCGTTGTCGCGCACCTGCCTGACGCGTTCCGGCACGTCGGCGGGAATGCCGAGGCCCGCCTTGATCTCGGCGGCGCGGCGGATGAAGGTCCAGCGTTCGGCGAAGAGCGTCATCAGCCCGTTGTCGACCCGGTCGATGTTCTCCCGGATTTCCGCCATCGTCGTGCAGTCTGCCGCAGTCTTCGCCATTCCGGTCTCCTGTTTTGCGGACCCGGATAGCAGAGGAATGGTGTGGGGAAAAGGCGGCTGCGTGTCGCAAGGCCACATGCAGGCCCGGGGGTGGGCAAAAGGAGGGTGCGGTCCTGTCTTTCGCCTGCGGGCCTGCATGCTGGCCGAGGCGGACCCTAGGAAAGCAAGCTGGCGCGAGGCTGGATGTCCTCACGTGGGTGATGTCAGGCCCCGAGCGCCAGTTTGATCGCGAGCCCGACGAGGCTGACGGCGAGCACGCCGCCCGCCCACAGGCCGGCGAACCACAGCAGTTTCGAGGCGGTCGAACGCTCCCCCGCCATCAGTGATAGCCCTCCTCCGGATCGACCTTGCCGCGGAAGACCCAGTAGGCATAGGCCGTGTAGCCGAGGATCATCGGCACGAGCACAACCGCGCCGACAATGAGGAAGGCAAGGCTCTCCTCAGGCGCGGCGGCCTCCCAGATCGTCAGCGAGGCCGGCACGATATAGGGATAGAAGCTGATGCCGATGCCGGCAAAGCCGAGCACGAAGAGACCGAGCGCGGCGATGAACGGCCGCGAATCGTGCTCGGTTTTTAACCCATGGATCAGCATCGCGAAGCAGCCGAGCACGAGCAGCGGCACCAGCAGGCTGAAGACGATGGTCGGCCAGCCGAACCAGCGCTCGAAATAGAGCGGCTCCAGGAAGGGCGTCCAGAGGCTGAAGACGCCCATGGCGGCGAGCGTGCCGATGCCGGCGCGCAGGGCATGGCGGCGCGCGCGGGCGGCAAGTTCGCCGGTGGTCTTCATCACCAGCCAGGTGGCGCCGAGCAGGCCATAGCCGATGAGCAGCGCGATGCCGGTCGCGATGGAGAAGGGCGTCAGCCAATCCCACCAGCCGCCGGCATAGGCGCGGCCCGTGACGGGAATGCCCTGCACCAGCGCGCCGAGCGCCACGCCCTGCATGAAGGCCGCCACCATGGAGCCGCCGGCAAAGGCGATGTCCCAGAGGAATTCGCCGCGCTTCGTGCGCCAGCGGTATTCGAAGGCGACGCCGCGGAAGATGAGGCCGAGCAGCATGAGGATGAGCGGCATGTAGAGCGCCGGCAGGATGGTCGCATAGGCGAGCGGGAAGACGGCCATCAGCCCGCCGCCGCCCAGCACCAGCCAGGTCTCGTTGCCGTCCCAGACAGGCGCGACGGAATTCATCATCACGTCGCGGTCATGCTTTTGCTTGAAGAGGGGGAACAGGATGCCGACGCCGAGGTCGAAGCCGTCGAGGATGACATAGGCGAGCACCGCGAAGGCGATGATGGCCGCCCAGAGGAAGGGAAGGTCAAGCACCATGGCGATGGCTCCCGGCTTTGCTGGAGACGGCGGCGGCGGGCGTGATGCCGGCCGTGCGGATGGGGCCGTCCTCCTCGGGCATGGGATCGCGCGGCAGGCGGCCCATCAGGCGCAGGATATAGAAGGTGCCCGCGCCGAAGACGAGGAAATAGACGACGATGAAGGCGATCAGCGAGGTCGCGACGGCCGGCGCATCGACGGGCGCGACGGAATCGGCCGTCAGCAGGTGACCGTAGACCGTGTAGGGCTGGCGGCCGACCTCCGTCGTCACCCAGCCGGCGAGCACGGCGAGGAAGCCGGCCGGCCCCATCAGCACGGCGGAGCGGTGCAGCCAGCGGTTCTCACCGAGCGTGCCGCGCCAGCGACACCAGAGCGACCACAGGCCGAGGCCGAGCATCGCGAAGCCGATGGCGACCATGATGCGGAAGGACCAGAAGACGACCGCGACAGGCGGCTGCAGGTCGCGCGGCACCGTGTCGAGGCCCGCCAGCGGCGCATTCAGGTCGTGCCTGAGGATGAGGCTCGACAGCTTCGGAATCTCGATAGCGTAGTCGACGCGCTGCTCGGCCGTATTGGGCAGGCCGAAGAGGATGAGTGGCGCGCCGTCGGGGTGGCTCTGGAAGTGGCCCTCCATCGCCATGACCTTGGCGGGCTGGTGCTCCAGCGTGTTGAGGCCGTGCATGTCGCCTGCGAATATCTGGATGGGCGCGACCAGTGCCGCCATCCACATCGCCATCGAGAACATCTTCCCCGCCCGCTTCGGCGCGTCGCCGCGCAGGAGATGGAGGGCGCCCACGCCCCCGACCACGAAGGCCGTGGTGAGATAGGCGGCGAGCACCATGTGCACGAGCCGGTAGGGGAAGGACGGGTTGAAGATCACCGCCCACCAGTCGGTGGGCACGAACTGGCCCGCCTCGTTGACGGAGAAGCCGGCGGGCGTCTGCATCCAGGAATTGGCGGCGAGGATCCAGGTCGCCGAGATAAGGGTGCCAAGGGCGACCATGAGCGTGGCGAAGAAATGCAGCTTCGGGCCGACACGGTCGAGGCCGAACAGCATGACGCCGAGGAAGCCCGCCTCGAGGAAGAAGGCCGTCAGCACCTCATAGCCCATCAGCGGCCCGATGACCGGGCCCGCCTTGTCGGAAAAGACGCTCCAGTTGGTGCCGAACTGATAGGACATGACGATGCCGGAGACCACGCCCATGCCGAAGGCGAGCGCGAAGATCGTCTTCCAGAAATTGAAGAGCGCGAAATAGACCTCGTCCTTCGTCCAGAGCCAGAGGCCCTCCAGCACGGCGAGATAGCTCGCGAGGCCGATGGAGAAGGCGGGGAAGATGATGTGAAAGGAGACCGTGAAGGCGAACTGCAATCGGGCAAGCAGCGTTGCATCCAGCGTTTCGAACATTCGATCCCATCCTTTCCGGGCGCCGCAGCCCTCTCGACTGCCGTCAGCAAGGATGTGGGCCGGAAATGGGAAAGGTCAATTCCGGCCCCCTGCCCCACGTTGCCGCAGCGCGACAATCGCCCGCGTGCGGCATTTTCGCTTACACCACGCGGGGGCAGAAACGGGCGAAGCTCCCGGTGTTCCCACCGAGAGCTTCGCAGGACGCCGGCGGGGCGTCAGGACAATCCGCTTGCGCAGGGGCTCGATCACCCGAGCGCAGGAGGCTGATCAGTTGGCGTTGACCGGAGCAACCGAGCGGTAGTCGCCGCGCGCCGCGCCCTGGCTGTCGGCAGCGTTGTCGCGCACGAGGACGCGCTTGTCGCCGATGCTGTGCGTGCGAACCGCGTCGACGCTCTGGGCCTGAACCGGCTGGCGGGCGCCACCGACGAAGTAGTCACCGCCCGGAGCGGCGAGGGCAGCCGAGGCACCGAAAACGGAGGTGGCCAGAAGGGCGGCTGCGACAGTGGTGTTGAAGGTCTTGGTCATTGTTTTTGTCCTTGTATCAGGTCTGGGTATCAAATCTGGGTATCAAAAGGGTCGTCCGGTGACGCCAAAGATCAGTTGGCGTTGCCCGGAGCCATGGTGCGGTAGTCGCCGCGGTCGGAGGGCTGGGTAGCGGTTGCGACGACGTGCTTGTCGCCGATGCTGCTGGTGCGAACGCTGTCGACATGGCTCTTCACGGCGTCCGGCGAACCGCCGACATAATAGTCGCCGCCGGCGAAGGCTGCGGAGGCGCCGAAGACGGAAGCAGCGACGAGAGCTGCGGCGAAGGTGGCATTGATGGTCTTGGTCATTGTCGTATTCCCTGGTTCAATTCGTGTGGGGGGCAAGCCCCGCAGGGCTTGCCGTTTCCGGTGATCAGTTCTGGTAGTTGCCGGCCGGGCGGTAGTCGCCGCGGTCGTAGGGCTTCGGCTGGGAAGCCTGCTGCCTGATCACGACGTTGCCGTTGCTGTCGACGCTGTTGGTGCGGAAGCCGTCGACGCGGGTCTCGGTCTTCACGGCGTCCGGCGAACCGCCGACATAGTAGTCACCGCCGGCGAAGGCTGCGGAGGCGCCGAAGACGGAAGCGGCGACGAGGGCTGCGGCGAAGGTAGCATTGATGGTCTTGGTCATTGTCATATTCCTTGGTTCAATATTTCGCGGGCAAGTCTTGGGAGGCTGCCGTTTTCAGAGATCAGTTCTGGTAGTTGCCGGCCGGGCGATAGTCGCCATGGTCGTAGGGCTGCGGGATGGCAGCTTCGCGCCGGATCACCATATGGCGCTCGCCGATGCTGTTGGTCTGGAACCGGTCGAGGCGCTCGTGCTGGGCGGGCTTCACGGCATCCGGCGAACCGCCGACATAGTAGTCGCCACCGGCGAAGGCGGCGGAGGCGCCGAAGAGGGAAGCTGCTGCAAGAGCTGCGGCGAAAGCGGTGTTGAGGGTCTTGGTCATTGTCCTTGTCCTTTCCTATATGTGTTCCGGAGGAAGCGGCGGTGCGGTCTTGCTCGATTGCCGGGGCGGGCCAGTTCGGGGCGCTCACAGCTCTCTTTGCTTCAACATTTCCGACATCGTCTTTCCTTCGGTTGTCTTTCCGGAAGCGGGGTGTGCCGCTTTCGTGAATTAAAGATGGTCCCTCAATTTGTGGGACGCAAGGGCCTCGAATTGGAAACAACCGTCAACGTTTTTTGAACAGTGAAAATCGCCTTTGCCGGGCACAACCGGAATGCGGAAAAAGGCGCCGAACCGTCCACATGGACGGTTTTTTCATGCGCGTTTTCGCCGGCGCAAGGAATTGATTTAACATGTTAAATTTTTCGATTTGCGCGCAGGAAAGTAGAAGCGCACGCAGAAAATGCAGCGCGCCGGCGCCGCGTTAACCTTTGCGGCGTTATCACCGCGTTTGTCGATTTCAAGAGTTTCACGAATGTGTGACGATCAAAAAATCGGCCTCGAAACGCCCTCCGGCGCCCGTTCAATTGTGACGAAAATGTGACAAATCATGGCCGCGTGTGGCCGGACGGGGCGCAGGCGATTCCCTTTCGCGCCCTGTCGGCGCTCCGTCCGAAGCGCCGGCCCTGTTTCGCGCCCGCCGATCTCAGGCGGCGCGCAGGTAGTGCTCGGCGAGCTCCGTCCAGAAGGCGGCACCGACCGGCAGGAGATCGTCGTTGAAGTTGTAGCCGGGGTGATGCAGCGACCTGTCGTTCCCGCCGGTGCTGCCGCCGAGGAAGAAATAGGTGCCCGGCCGCGCCTTGAGCATATAGGCGAAGTCCTCGCTGCCCATGAAGGGACGCTCGAGATCGACCACCTTGTCGGCCCCGGCGAAGCGGGTGGCGAGGTCGCGCACAAGATCGGTCTCGGCCTTGTGGTTGACGGTCGCATCGTAGAAGCGCTGGTAGTTCACCGCCGCGCTCATGCCGTAGCTTTCCGCCTGCCGCTCGGCGACGAGGCGGATGCGGCGCTCCAGCTCGTCGCGCACGGCGGGGTCGAAGGAGCGGATGCCGACGACGATTTCGGCCCGGCTCGGGATGATGTTGCTGGCCGAGCCCGCATGGAACGAGCCCACCGTCACCACCGTCGGGTCGAGCGGGTGGATATTGCGCGACACGATGGTCTGCAGCGCCATGACGATGGAAGCGCCGCAGACGATGGGATCCAGCGTCTCCTGCGGCTCGGCGCCGTGGCCGCCGACGCCGTTGACCGTGATGCGCGCCTCGTCGACCGCCGCCATGATCGGCCCTTCGCGCAACGCGAACTGGCCGAAGGGCAGGTTCGGCTCGTTGTGGAGCGCGAAGACGGCGTCGCAGGGGAATTTCTCGAACAGCCCCTCCTCCACCATGATCTTCGCCCCGCCGAAATTCTCCTCGGCCGGCTGGAAGATCAGGTGCACCGTGCCATCGAAATTGCGCCGCTCGGCAATCGCCTTGGCCGCGCCGAGCAGCATGGTGGTGTGGCCGTCATGACCGCAGGCATGCATCTTGCCCGGCGTCTTGCTGGCATAGGCAAGGCCCGTCTCCTCATGGATCGGCAGCGCGTCGATATCGGCGCGGATGCCGATGGACCTGCTGCCCGTGCCGTTCGTCAGCGTCGCGACGAGGCCCGTCTTTGCAAGGCCGCGCGTCACCTTGTAGCCGTAGCTTTCGAGATGCCGGGCGATGACGTCGGAGGTGCGGACCTCCTCCAGGCCGAGTTCCGGATGCTCGTGCAGGTCGCGGCGGATCGCCACCAGTTCCGGCATGGAGTTGAGCAGGGTCGTATGGATCGTCATCTAGGCACCACGCGTCGGGATCTTGCTTTCGAAATAGCGGAAGGCGACCACCAGGATGGCGGTCAGGCAGAGATAGATGAGCGCCAGCAGCAGCAGCGGCTCATAGGTGATGTAGGTCTCCTGCCGCACCTTGGAGATGACGGCATAGACGTCGATCACCGTGATGGTCGCGACCAGCGGCGTCGATTTCAGCTGGAGCACGGTCTCGCCGTTCAGCGTCGGCAGGGCGCGGTGCACGGCGCGCGGCAGCCAGATGCGGCGGAAGGCCGTGAACGGGCTCATGCCATAGGCGCGGGCGGCTTCCAGCTCTCCCCTCGGAACACCGGCAAAGGCCCCGCGCATCACCTCGCCCTCATAGGCCGCGAAGGAAAGGGTCAGCGCCGCCACGCCATAGGGCCAGGCCTCGCGCAGATAGGGCCACAGGAAGGAGCTGCGGATGCTCGGGAACTGCGGGAACAGCGAGCCGAGCCCGTAATAGAGCAGCCAGAGCTGAAGCAGCAGCGGCGTGCCGCGGATGACGGTGCAGAAGCCCTTGGCCAGCATCTTGAGCGGCCACGGCCCCGTCACCTGCACGAGACCGATGGGCACGGCGAGCAGGAAACCGAGAAAGGCGGTGCTGAACAGCATCAGCAGCGTCACGCCGACGCCATAGGCGAGGCGGCCGGAATATTTCGGCACCCAATCCCAGCGCATGAACCAGACGACGCAGAAGACGAGGATGGCGGCGATCGCCATCAGCACGATGCGGTGCGGTTTGAAGAAGCTCTGCTTCGAAGGCAACTCGGTGAGCGCCATGGCGGAGACGGTTTGCTCGCTCATCAGGCCGGCCTCGTCATGCCGCGCCGGTAATGGCGCTCGATGAAGCCGATCAGCACGTTCGAGATCAGCGTGATCATCAGGTAGAGCACGCCGGCCGCGCAGAAGAAGAGAAGATAGGCCTTGGTGCTGCCCGCCGCCTGACGCGTCACGAGCGTCAATTCGCTGAAGCCGACGACGGCGAGCAGCGCCGTGTCCTTGGTGGCGATCAGCCAGAGGTTGGAGAGGCCGGGAATGGCGTGCGGCAGCATGGCGGGCAGGGTGACGCGGCGCATGATCTGCACCGGCGACATGCCATAGGCGCGCGCCGCCTCGATCTCGCCCGCCGGCACCGCCTTGATCGCCCCGCGCAGCACCTCGGTGGAATAGGCGCCCTGCACGACGCCGATGACGAAGATGCCGGCGGCAAGGCCGCTGATATCGACCGCGCCCCAGCCGAGGGCGGCGGAGATCTGGTTCAGCACGTCGGTACCGGCATAATAGAGGATGAGGATCAGCACGAGCTCGGGCACCGCGCGCACCAGCGTCGTATAGACCTCCAGCAGGTCCTTCGTGACCGGCCCGCCATAGAGCTTGCCCATGGCGCCGCCGGTGCCGAGGACGAGGCCGAGCCCGTAGCCGCCGATGGCGATCTGGATGGAATTCCAGAGCCCGCCGAGCAGGACCCCGCCCCAGCCGGGCGGTTGGATGGCAAGCAGGCTCCAGTTGATCAGCGATCCGGCATCGGCCATGGGGTCTTCTGTTCCTTCAGGTCAATCTCGCGGCGTTTCTTCTTCGGGGAGAGGCTCGCCCCTCATCCGGCCTGCCGGCCACCTTCTCCTTGGCTGCGGGGCGAAGGAGATATGCCGCACCGGTTTCCCAGGACCCCGGCATTGCGTTGGGCAGGTCCCCTCTCCCCGCCTGCGGGGAGAGGGTGAGGGGCAAACGCCCGGCAAACGGTATCAGCCGCCGTAGATGTCGAAGTCGAAATACTTCTTGGAGAATGCCTCGTAGGTGCCGTTCTCGCGGATCGCCTTGATCGCGGCGTTGATCTTCTCCTTCAGCGCGGTCTCGCCCTTGCGCAGGCCGACGCCGACGCCGAGGCCGAGGACTTCCGGATCGTCCTTGACCATGCCCTTCATGTCGCAGCAGGCAGCGCCCTGCTCGGACTTGAGGAATTCCAGCATGGCGACGGAATCGGCCTGCACCGCATCGATGCGGCCGGCGGCGAGGTCGTTGTTGGCCTCGTCCTGCGTCTGGTATTCCTTGACCGTCACGCCGGCCGGGGCGAAGTACTTGTTGGCATAGACCTGGTGGATGGTCGCCACCTGCACGCCGAGCGTCTTGCCGGCAAGGCCTTCCGGCGTCGGCTCGAACTTCTGGTCCTTCGGACCGATGATGCCCGGCAGGGTGTTATAGTATTTATCGGAGAAGTCGATGGTCTGCTGGCGCTCCGGCGTGATCGACATGGAGCCGATGATCATGTCGATCTTGTTGGTGGTCAGCGCCGGGATGATGCCGTCCCAGGCGACCGGCGTGATGACGCAGTCGAGCTTGGCCTCGGCGCACATCGCCTTCATGAAGTCCACTTCCCAGCCTTCCCAGTTGCCCGAGGCGTCCGGCGAGGTGAAGGGCGGATAGGGCTCGGCGGCAAAGCCCACGCGGACCTGCTCGGCGGCCGCGCCGGAAATGGCCGCAAGGCCGAGGGCGGCGGCAAGAGCGATTGTCTTCAAGGCATTCTTCATGGTCTTCCCTCTGTTGGTCTTATGATTTTCAGTGGATGGAGCTGATGAATTTCTTGAGGCGCTCGGATTTCGGCGCGCCGAAGATCTCGTCGGGCGGGCCCTGTTCCTCGATCACGCCGCCGGCCAGGAACACGACATGGCTCGCCACGTTGCGCGCGAACTTCATCTCGTGGGTGACGAGGATCATCGTGCGCTTCTCCTTGGCGAGATCGCCGATGACGGAAAGCACCTCGCCCACCAGTTCCGGGTCGAGCGCGGAGGTGGGTTCGTCGAAGAGCATGACATGGGGCTGGATGGCGAGCGCCCGGGCGATGGCCGCGCGCTGCTGCTGGCCGCCGGACAGGAAGGCGGGATAGGCGTCGCGCTTCTCGTAGAGCCCGACGCGGCGCAGCAGCGCCTCGGCCCGGTCGACCGCCTCGTCCTTCTTCACGCCCAGCACATGGACCGGCGCCTCGATGACGTTTTCGAGGATGGTCATGTGCTGCCAGAGATTGAAGCTCTGGAACACCATGCCGAGGCGCGAACGGATGCGCTGGACCTGCTTTCGGTCCGAAGGCGTCATGCCGCCATGGCCGTCCTTCTTCATGGCGATGGTCTCGCCGTGGATCGTCACCGTGCCGGCGCTCGGCAGTTCCAGCATGTTGATGCAGCGAAGGAAGGTGGACTTGCCGGAGCCGGAACCGCCGATGATGGCGATGACGTCGCCCTCATGCGCGGTGAGCGATACGCCCTTGAGAACCTCCAGCGGCCCGAAGCGCTTGTGCAGGTCCGTGACCGCGATTGCCTCGGCGCGTTCCGTCATCGCGGAGACGTCTCCGGCGCACGGAAAATCGATGCATGACCCATGCCAAATTCCCCTGTTTTTAGCGTTCCCGCGGGCATCTTCGGCCCGTCGTTTCGTCTTGTTGAAACCATCGTGGCACTTGTTAAGAAATTATTCAAGCGTATAATAATCGCATCGCTGACTTTTCCGGCAGCGCCCGCCCACGATCCATTTTCACGAGGAGCACTGAATGACCGCCTACGGTTCGCAGGAAATGTCGGCCCCCCTGAAGCGCGTGCTGATGCGCCGCCCGGGCGCAAGCCTTGCAGCGGCCGATCCGGCCAAGTGGCATTATGGCCCGACCTTCGACGGCGCCCGCGCGGTCCACCAGTACAAGGCCTTCGCCGACCTCGTCGAAAAGTCCGGCACCGAGATCATCTGGCTGGAGGACGACGGCGATGGTCTCGCCGACGCCATGTTCACGCACGATCCGTCGTTGATGTCCGACCATGGCGCGATCCTGCTGCGCATGGGCAAGCCGCTGCGTGTCGCGGAAACGGCCCTGCACGAGAAGGCCTATGCCGAGCGCCAGATCCCGATCCTCGGCCGCATCACCGGCGAAGGCACCGTCGAGGGAGGCGACTGCATCTGGCTCGACGCGAAGACGCTGGTCATCGGCCGTGGCGTGCGCACGAACCAGGACGGCATCGACCAGATCACGAAGATCCTCGCGCCGCACGGCGTCACGGTTCTCGCCTACGACCTGCCGCTCTGGCACGGCGAGGAAGCCTGCCTCCACCTGATGAGCGTGATGAGCCCGCTTGCCGACGATCTCGCGCTCGTCTTCGCGCCGCTGCTGCCGGCTGCCTTCTACCAGATGCTGAAGAAGCGCGGCATTCGCCTCATCGAGGCCCCGGCCGACGAGTTCCACGCCAGCAACGGCCTTTCGCTCAACGTGCTGCCGACACGGCCCCACGAGGTCATCATGGTGGAAGGCTTTCCGGCCACCAGGGCGGCGATGGAAGCGGCCGGCTGCAAGGTCGAGACCTTCGAGGCCGACGCGCTGTGCATCGCCTGCGAGGGCGGCCCGACCTGCCTGACGCGGCCGGTGCTGCGCCGGGCGGCCTAGAAACCGGAAGAGGAACCATGGCCCGCCGGACCTTCCATCGCGCTCCCGAAGCCGAACGCCGCCACGACCTGATCGAGGCGACGCTCGACTGCATCGCGGAATATGGCCTCGAGGGCGCGACGGTCCGGCAGATCGCCATCAAGGCGGGCGTCACGGCGGGCCTCATCCGGCATTACTTCCAGTCCAAGGAGCATATCCTCCAGGAAGCCTACCGCGTCGTCATCGCCCGTCTCACCGAGAAGGCCGAGCGGGTGACGGGGGACCCGGAAACGCGGCTGCGCGACTTCATCGTCATCAACCTGACGGAGCCGGTCGCCAACAGTCGCAGCCTTTCGCTCTGGGCCTCCTTCATCAGCCGCGTCAGCGTCGACCCCGAGCTTGCCGCGATCCACCGCGAAGGCTATCTCGGCTTCCGCAACGCATTGGAGGCGCTGCTCGCGGATTTCCTCACTGAGCGCGGCGCGGACGCCTCGCCGGAGCGCTGCCGGCGGCTTGCCATCGCCATCAACGGCCTGCTCGACGGCCTGTGGCTGGAGGGCTGCCTTGCCGGCGAACTCTTCGGCGAAAGCGAACTCGTCGGGATCGCGCTCTCCACCATCGAGACGCTTCTCGGACTGACCTTCAGGCCCAAGGGCTAAACGACATTTTTCAGGGAGGACGGCCATGCGCTACGCATCCATCACAGACCGGCTTCAGAATCTCGGCTCGGAGAAATGGGCCATCCATGCCGAAGCGCGGCGCATGAAGGCCGAGGGCAAGCCCGTCATCGAGCTGACCATCGGCGAACCGGACGTGGCGCCCGACCCGACGCTGCTGGCCGAAGCCACCCGCGCCATGCATGCCGGCCGTTACCGCTATTCCAACGGCCGGGGCGAGCCGGCCGTCGTCGGTGCGCTGGTGCGCAAGTACCAGAAGCGCCGCAGCGACGTGACAGCGGAGAACATCCTGTGCTTTCCCGGCACGCAGACCGCCCTCTTCGCCGTGATGCTCGGCCTCGTCGAGGCGGGCGATGCGGTGCTCGTCGGCGATCCGCTCTATGCCAGCTACGAGGGCGTCATCCGCGCGACGGGCGCAAGCTGCGTGCCCGTGCCGCTGCGCCCGGAAAACGGCTTCCACATGAAGGCGGCCGACCTCGAAGCCGCCATCACGCCGGAATGCCGCGTGCTGCTGCTCAACACGCCGCACAACCCGACGGGCGCTGTGCTGACGGCGGAAGAGATCGCCGAGATCGGCGCCGTCTGCCGCAGGCACGACCTCTGGATCGTCTGCGACGAGGTCTACGAGCAACTCGTCTTCCGCGGCACCTTCGCCTCCCCCTTCGACAACGAGGACCTTGCCGAGCGCACCGTCGTCGTCTCCTCCATCTCCAAGTCGCATGCCGCGCCGGGCTTCCGCAGCGGCTGGGCGATCGGCCCGGCGGAGTTCTGCACGCGGCTGCTCGCCGTATCCGAGACCATGCTGTTCGGCGGCCAGCCCTTCATCGCCGACATGACGGCCTATGCGCTCGACAATCCCATCGCGACCGCCGCCACCATGCGCCGGACCTATCAGGCGCGCGCCGCGCGCTTTGCCGACGCCCTCTCCCGGGCGCCGGGCGTCAAGCCGCTGCCGCCGGAAGCCGGCATGTTCATCGTGGTCGACGTCTCGCAGACCGGCATGAGCGGCGAGGATTTCGCCTGGGCGCTGCTGCGCGAGGAATTCGTGGCGACGATGCCCGGCTCCTCCTTCGGCGAGCAGGCGGAGGGCTTCATCCGCCTCAGCCTCACCGTTCCGGACCCCCATATCGACGAGGCATGCCGACGCATTACCGCGCTCGCCGCCCGCGCCACGAGCCCCAAGGAGCGCTGCGCATGACCACGAAGACCGTCGGGGAAGTTCTCGTCGACCTTTTGGAAGCCAATGGCGTCGAGGTGGTGTTCGGCATTCCGGGCGTGCACACGGTCGAGCTTTACCGGGGCCTTGCCGCCTCGAGGATCCGCCACATCACCCCGCGCCACGAACAGGGCGCGGGTTTCATGGCCGACGGCTATGCGCGCGTTTCCGGCAAGCCGGGCGTGGCCCTCGTCATCACCGGGCCCGGCCTTACCAACACCATCACGGCGATGGCGCAGGCGCGGCAGGATTCCGTGCCGATGCTGGTGATCTCCGGCGTCAACAAGCGCGATTCGCTCGGCCACGGCCGCGGCCTGCTGCACGAGCTGCCGGACCAGCAGGGCATGATGAAGACGCTGGCGCTCTATTCGCACACGCTGCTCAATCCGGCGGACCTGCCGCTCGTCGTCGAGCGCGCCTTCGCCGTGCTGCTCTCCGGCCGCCCCGGCCCGGTGCATATCGAGATCCCGACCGACGTGATGGCCAAGCCCATCGAGACCGGCAGCTTCCCGGCCGCCGTCGCCACGCGCCCGCGCGCCGATGCGGAGACGCTGCAGCGCGCCGCCATCCTTTGCACCAACGCCTCGCGCCCGGTCATCCTTGCAGGCGGCGGCGCGGTGACGGCGGAAGAGGAGATCCGCGACCTTGCCGAGCGCATCGGCGCGCCGGTCGTCACCACCGTCAACGCCCGCGGCATGCTCGCCGGCCATCCGCTGCGCGTGCCGGCCAGCCCCAGCCTGAAGGCGGTGCGGCGGCTTCTTTCCGAGGCCGACCCCGTCGTCGCCTTCGGCACGGAATTCGGCCCGACGGACTACGACATCAATGTCGACGGCGGCTTCCCGCGGCTCAAGACGCTGATCCGCGTCGATATCGACGCCGCACAGCTCGCCCGCACGCCGCAGACCAGCCTTTCCATCTTCTCCAGCGCCAAGACGGCGGCCGCCGGCATGCTCGGCTTCCTCGAAGGGCACAAGCCGGTCAGCGAGGGCGCATCCCGCGCCGAGGCGGCCCGCAAGGGCGCGTGGAAGGAGCTGACGCCCAAGATGCAGGCGGAGATCGGCGTCCTCGACGCGATCTGGCGCACGCTGCCGAAGGCGATCGTCGTCGGCGATTCGACGCAGGCCGTCTATGCCGGCAACTACTATTGCGACGCGCCGCGCGCGCGAAGCTGGTTCAACGCCGCAACGGGCTACGGCGCGCTCGGCTACGCCCCGCCCGCCGCCGTCGGCGCAGCGCTGGCCGAGCCAGATGCGCCCATCGTCTGCCTTGTCGGCGACGGCGGGCTGCAGTTCTCGCTGTCGGAAATTGGCTCGGCGGCGGATGCCGGGGCGCGCGTCATCTTCCTCGTCTGGAACAATGACGGCTACCAGGAAATCGAGAACTACATGATCGACGCGGGCATCACGCCGGAGGGCGTAAAACCCTCCGCCCCCGATTTCATCGCCATCGGCACCGCCTATGGCGTGCCCTCCGAACGGCTCGCGGACGTGAAGGACCTGCCGGCGGCGCTGGAGCGGGCGGGCGGGCGCAAGGGGCCGAGCCTCGTCGAGATCCACCAGACGAAGACGGTGGGCGCGACGGCCTGACGGCGGAGGATCCACGCCACCACGCACGACGCCCCAAGCCGCCCAACAAAAAGGCCCGGTCGAAACCGGGCCCTTTCCAAATGCGATGCAAGGCGCTCAAACCGCCGGGCGGCTCTTGAGCAGGTCGCGGATTTCCGTGAGGAGCAGCACGTCTTCCGGCGGCGGTGCGGGTTCTTCCGCGCCTGCGGCCTTTTCCTTCTCCAGCGAGGTGCGCATGCGGTTCACGCCCTTGATCATCAGGAAGATGATCCAGGCGAGGATGAGGAAGTTGATGAGAACGGTGATGAAATTGCCGTAGGCGAAGACCGCGCCCTGTTCGCGGGCGGCGGCAAGGGACGTGGCCGTCACATTGCTCGACAGCGCGATGAAGTAGTTGGAAAAGTCGAAGCCTCCCCCCGTCAGGGCGCCGACGATCGGCATGACCAGATCGTTCACGACGGATTCGACGATCTTGTTGAAGGCTGCACCGATGATGACACCCACGGCGAGGTCCATGACATTGCCGCGGGCGATAAACGCCTTGAACTCATTGAGCATGAGGGTCTCCTGTTGCTGCGAGGCGAAAGCAGACTAATTTAGTTTTTCATGGGTTGAAACTGCCAATTGCCAATCTGGCAGCGCTTTGCACAGGCGAACATTTCCAACCCCGACCTTCGGCGCAATTTCCTTCCCGTCCGCTTTGGCCTATTCTCGCGACAAAGGCCGATGGACTGCGGGAGGAAGCATGCCGGGCTCGCTGATATTCGCCTTGGCGCTCGCCTATCTGCTCCTGCTCTTCGCGGTCGCAAGTTACGGCGACCGCAAGGCCAAGCATTCCGGCCGCTCGTCGAAGGGCCGGCCGCTCGTCTATGCGCTCAGCCTCGCCATCTACTGCACCTCCTGGACCTATTTCGGCGGCGTGGGGCTCGCCACCACCAACGGGCTGGAATTCGCCGGCATCTATATCGGCCCGATCCTGATGTTCACGCTCGGCATGCCGCTGATCCGCCGCATCGTGACGCTGGCGAAATCCGAACGCCTCACCTCCATCGCCGACTTCGTCGCCGCGCGCTACGGCAAGAACCCCGGCGTCGCCGCCGTCGTCGCGCTGATCTCGCTGATCGGCTACATCCCCTATATCGCGCTGCAATTGAAGGCGGTCTCCAGCTCCGTCTCCGCCATGGTCGATACGACCGGCTTCGGCATCGCCGCCTCGGGCGGGCTCATCGACCTGCCGCTGGTCGTGACGCTCTTCCTCGCCTGCTTCGCCACCGTCTTCGGTACGCGCCACACGGACGCGACCGAGCACCAGGACGGGCTCATCCTCGCCATCTCGATGGAATCGCTCGTCAAGCTCATCGCCATCGCCTCGGTCGGGCTCTACGTCATCTTCGTGATGTTCGACGGGCCGGGCGACCTGTGGCAGCGCGCCTCGCAAAGCCCGCGCGTCATGCAGGCGCTGACCTACGAGACACCGGTGGCGCGCTGGATCCTGCTCATCGTGCTGTCGGCCTTCGCCATCGTCATGCTGCCGCGCCAGTTCCACGTGACGGTGGTGGAGAACCGCACGGCAGGCGAACTGCGCACGGCGGGCATCCTCTTCCCGCTCTATCTCGTCGCCATCAACCTCTTCGTCCTGCCCGTCGCCATCGGCGGCGTGATGACCTTCAACGGCCAGGGCGACGGCGACCTCTACGTGCTGACCCTGCCCTTCGCTCTCGACCAGCCGGTGCTGACGCTCGTCGCCTTCATCGGCGGCTTCTCCGCCGCTACCGCCATGGTCATCGTCGCCTCGGTGGCGCTCTCCATCATGGTGTCGAACGACATCGTCATCCCGGTCGTGCTCCGGCGCAACCTCATCGGCGGCGTCGAGCAGCAGGACGACCTCTCGCGCATGCTGCTGCGTATCCGCCGGCTCGCCATCTTCTTCGTGCTGCTGCTCGGCTATGCCTACTATCGCGCGGCGACGGCCAATGCGGGCCTTGCCTCCATGGGCCTCCTCGCCTTCGCGGCGGCGGCGCAGGTCGCCCCGGCGCTGCTCGGCGGCCTCTTCTGGCGCAGCGCCAATGCGCGCGGCGCCATGGCCGGCATGATCTCCGGCCTCGTCGTCTGGGCCTACCTGCTCTTCCTGCCGAGTATCGGCGTCGCGGACAATGCCTATGTCGCCGAAACCATCCTCGGCTTCCTCTTCCCCGGCTCCACCATCTTCACCGGGGATGCCGCCGACCCGCTGGTCAACGCCACCCTCATCTCAATGCTGGTCAATGTCGGGGCCTATGTCGTCGGCTCACTCACCCGCAACCCGACCTCGCTGGAACGCCTCCAGGCCGGCACCTTCATCCGCTCCAAGCCGCGCCTCGAAAGGGCCTTCCGCGGCCGGCGCACGAAGGTAACGGTCAAGGACCTCAAGAGCACAATCGCCAAATATCTCGGCGAAGAGCGCATGCAGCGCTCCTTCCACACCTATGAGCGGCAGGTCGGCCGCTGGCTGGAGGACAATGCGCCGGCCGATGCCGCCATCGTGCATTTCTCCGAGCAGCTCCTCGGCAGCGCCATCGGCTCCTCCTCGGCCCGCCTCGTCCTCTCGCTCGTGCTCCAGCGTATCGACGACACGCCAACGGATACGGACTGGCTGCTCGACCAGGCCAGCGAGGCCCTGCAATACAATCAGGACATGCTGCAGACCGCGCTCGGCCAGATGGACCAGGGCATCGCCGTCTTCGACAGCGAGGGCAACCTCACCGTCTGGAACCGCCGCTTCCGCCAGCTCCTCGACCTGCCGGAATATGTCGGCCAGGTCGGCTTTCCGCTGGCTGACATCGTGGAGATCCTCGTCGAGCGCGGCGATATCGCCGAGGCCGACCAGGAGGCGGCGATCGTCCGCACCATGACCTTCGACGAGCCCTTCGCGCTGGTGCTTTCCGGCGGCGAGCGCATCATCGAGATCCGCACCAACGCCATGCCGGAAAAGGGGTTCGTCTCCACCTATACCGACATCACCGACCGCGTCGCCGCCGACCGCGCGCTCAAACAGGTCAACGAGACGCTGGAGCAGCGCGTCGCCCAGCGCACCGCCGAGCTCACCCGCGTCAACACCGAGCTTGCCGAAGCGCGCGCCGCCGCGGAAGAGGCCAATATCAGCAAGACGCGCTTCTTCGCCGCCGCCGGCCACGACATCCTCCAGCCGCTCAACGCGGCGCGGCTCTATTCCTCCTCGCTGGTCGAGCGGCTGGGCGATACGGAGAACCGGGCGATGATCCACAATATCGATTCCTCGCTGGAATCGGTGGAGGCGATCCTCGGCGCGGTGCTCGACATTTCCCGCCTCGATACCGGCGCGATGAAGCCGCGCGTGCAGACGGTTCCGCTCAAGGACCTGCTGAAGCGCATCGAGACCGATTTCGCGCCCGTCGCCCGCGCGAAGAACCTCAGGTTCACCGTGCTCCCCTCCTCGCTCGCCATCCGCACCGACCCGAACCTCCTGCGCCGCGTCGTGCAGAACCTCGTCTCGAACGCGATCAAATACACCAATTCCGGCAAGGTGCTCGTCGGCGTGCGGCGCAAGGGCGGGCACGCCTATATCCAGGTGCTCGATTCCGGCATCGGCATCCCCGCCTCGAAATTCCGCACCGTCTTCAAGGAGTTCGCCCGCCTGGACGAGGGCGCGCGCACCGCGCCGGGCCTCGGGCTCGGCCTTTCCATCGTCGACCGCATCTCGCGCGTCCTCTCCCATCCCGTGGAGCTGCAATCGACGCCGGGGCGCGGCACCAGCTTCAAGGTGCGCGTGCCGATCGATGCCGCCGCCAGCCGCCATGTCGCCGACAAGCCCGCCGTCGTGCCGGCCAGCGACGAACCGCTGAAGGGCCTCAGGGTGCTGTGCATCGACAACGAGCCGAAGATCCTCGACGGCATGCGGCTGCTGCTCTCAGGCTGGGGCTGCACGGTGACGCTCGCCGAATCCGTCGCGGCGGTCGAGGCGCTGGCCGCCGCCGAGCCGCCGGCCATCGACGCCGTCATTGCCGACTACCACCTCGACGACGGCACCGGCATTTCCGCCATCGGCAAGCTCCGCGCCGCGCTCGGCCGCGAGGTGCCGGCCTTGCTCGTCACCGCCGACCGCACGCCCGACGTGCGGGCCGAGGCGGAGCGGGACAATATCCTCGTGCAGAACAAGCCGGTCCGCCCCGCCTCGATGCGGGCGTGGCTGACGCAGTTTTCGGCCTTGCAGCGGGAGGCGGCGGAGTAGGACGGGGACCGCTCACGCGACCGCCGCCCGGAAGTATCGCTTGTGGAATGACTCTGTTGCGGCTTACTTCCTTCTCCCCGCAAGCGGGGAGAAGGGAAAAAACCGCAACGCTTTGCCCTGTGCGATTGCCCTGCCTCGAAGATCAGACTTGATGAGCCGGTCCCGGAGCGGCCCGGCCGAGCCCTACGCCGCCGCCTGCGCCGCGCCGATCTTGCCGAGCTGGATGACCGCCTGGGTGCGGCTGTCGACGTTGAGCTTGAGGAGAATGGCCGAGACATGGGCCTTGATGGTCGCCTCGGAGACGCCGAGCTCGTAGGCGATCTGCTTGTTCAGCAGCCCCTCGGCCAGCATGGCGAGCACGCGCGACTGCTGCGGGGTGAGCGTGCGCAGCCGGGCGATGAGGTCGGCCACCTCGCTGTCCTGCTCGGGCCCGCGCACATAGAAGCCGGGCGTATAGATATTGCCCTCCAGCACCGAGCTTATCCCCTCGCGGATATCCTCGATGGAGGCGGATTTGGAGATGAAGCCGGAGGCGCCGAGATCGAGCGCGCGGCGAATGGTGGCCGGGTCGTCGCTCGCCGAGACGATGACGACCGGAAGGCTCTGGAACTCGGCCCGCAGCGAAATGAGGCCGGAAAGGCCGCTGACGCCCGGCATGGCGAGGTCGAGCAGCATGAGGTCGGCGCCCGGATTGGCGGCAGCCGCCTTGCGCGCTGCCTCGAAATCGCCCGCCTCGACGATGTCCGGATTGCCCGCCATTCCGGTCAGCGCCTGTTTCAAGGCGCCGCGGAACAGCGGATGGTCATCCGCAATGATGATCGTGAGTGCCGATGCCATGCGCTCCCTCCCAGGAATGTGACGGGCGCAGCACGGTTCTGCCGGCGCAGGAAGCCCGTCAGGTCTTCTGCGGCACCGCCTTGCCGGGGGTGGCCTCCTCCTTGCCATCCTCCAGGTTCTTCACGATGCCCATGAACCTTTGCATCATCTTTTCCATGATGCTCATCGTCCGGTCAATCTCTTCGTCCGACGGGAGCGAGGGTTTTGCGGCCGTCAGGCCGCTCCCGGCGCCCTTTTCGAGCGCTTCGACGCGCTTCGTGAGGAGATCGAGCTCCTTTTCGAAGGCCGCGCGCTCGTCCGCCGCCATGCGGCAGACGATCTGACCGTCCTGCTCGCGGCAGAGCGAAATCTCGCCGGAAACCGTGTCGAGCCGCACCAGGCCGGTCTCGGTCTTCTCCATGCGGTATCGGCCCTCGCCCTCAGCATGGGCGGAGCCTGCCAGAAGGAGGGCGGCGAAGGTCAGGGGCAGAGCAGAGATTCGCATGCAAAATCCTCCAAGAGCCGGTTTGCGGCCTGTCGCCGGTGGACATTCGCCGTTCTTTGCGGCAAGCGCTACCGTCAATCGCGGCAGCCAATGGAGGAACGGACGAGATGGCAAGCATAATCTACAAGATCGTTCCGGCAAGTCTGTGGCAAGATGCGAAGGATGCCGGGATTTTCAAGGGCGCGGCCGTCGACCTTTCGGACGGCTATATTCATTTCTCCACCGCGGCCCAGGCGAAGGAGACCGCCGCCCGCCATTTCGCGGGGCAGAGCGACCTTCTCCTTGTCGCCGTCAATGGCGATGCGCTCGGCGACAAGCTGGTCTTCGAGCCTTCGCGCGGCGGCGATCTCTTCCCGCATCTTTATGCCGACCTGCCGCTTTCCGCCGTGCTCTGGGAAAAGCCCCTGCCGCTCGGCCCCGACGGCGCCCACCAGTTTCCGGAGATGTCCCTCTGATGTCGTTTCTCTCGAGCCTCGGCCGCAAGGGCCTCTTCCTCTTCGATCCCGAAACCGCGCACAGCCTTTCCATCGCCGCGCTGAAGGCGGGCGTCGTTCCGGCCTGCCCGGTGAAGGCCGATCCGCGCCTGACGCAGACCGTCGCCGGCATCGCCTTCCCCAATCCGCTCGGCATGGCCGCCGGCTATGACAAGAATGCCGAGGTGCCGGAAGCGCTGCTGCGCCTCGGCTTCGGCTTCACGGAGGTCGGCACCGTCACGCCGCGCCCGCAGGACGGCAATCCCAGGCCGCGCATCTTCCGCCTCATCGAAGACGGTGCCGTCATCAACCGCCTCGGCTTCAACAATGAAGGCCATGCCGCCGCGCTCGGGCGCCTCCGGGCCTGCCGGCGTGATGCGCTGATCGGCGTCAATATCGGCGCCAACAAGGACAGCGAGGACCGCATCGCCGATTACGTGGCCGGCATCCGCACCTTCTACGACGTCGCGCGCTATTTCACCGCCAACATCTCCTCGCCCAACACGCCGGGCCTGCGCGACCTTCAGGCGAAGGAAAGCCTGCATGCGCTGCTGTCGGCCGTGCTCACCACCCGCGCCGAAGAGGAGACCCGCAGGGGCCGCCCGGTGCCGGTTTTCCTGAAGATTGCGCCCGATCTCACCGAGGAGGGCCTCGACGACATCGCCGAGGTGGCGCTCGCCCATCCGCTCGACGGCCTCATCATCTCCAACACGACGCTGTCGCGCGAAGGGCTGCGCGACACCCGCCATGCCGGCGAGGCGGGCGGGCTTTCCGGAAAGCCGCTCTTCGAGAAATCGACCGTGGTGCTTGCCAAGATGCGCCGGCGCGTCGGCGAGCGCCTGCCGATCATCGGCGTCGGCGGCGTATCCTCGGCCGAGACGGCGGCGGAAAAGATCCGCGCCGGGGCGAACCTTGTGCAGCTCTATTCCTGCATGGTCTATGCCGGCCCGACGCTGCCGGGCGAGATCGTGAACGGCCTCTCGCGCATTTGTGATCGCGAGCAGATCGCCTCCATCTCAGCGCTTTGCGGCACGCGCACGGCCCATTGGGCCGATCGCCCCCTCTGATCGTCATACAGGAACCAAACTTGCCCGCTAGGGGTTTTCCCCTTGCGGGTGGAGCGTTCGGCAGAAGCCGGTTCGCACCGCGGTAGCCTGCGCCGACCCCGCCCGAAACGGCCGAAAAGGCCAGGAAGGGACGATACGATGAACGATCACGACGAACGTATCAGGCAAAGGGTCCACGAGATCTGGGAGGCGGAAGGCCGCCCGGAGGGTCGCGAGTATTCGCACTGGATGCGCGCCCGGGCGGAGATAGCAGAGGAGGACGGCGACGCCGCCCCCCATGCGAAGAGCGGCCTCATCCTGCGCCCCGACCTTCATCCGAAGGAAAGGCTCGACAGGGCGGCCAGTTCCGATATCGCCCGCAACGCGCTTCCGCCCGGCACGGTGCCGGAAAACCCGACGGCGGAAAATCCCGACCGCGTCACCCCGCTGAAACCCGCCCGCGCCAGAAAACCCCTCGACGCGCGCGACATGGACGCCCAGCTCGACCAGCCCCTGTAAGGGCAGGTCCGCTGAAAGGCCTCAAGCGAATTGCCGCCCCGCCAGCCCCGGCAGGCGGAGCGCCAGGAAAATCCCCCGAAACGCCAGGAAGAGATTGAGCGCGAGCCAGAGCCCGTGATTGCCGAGGAGCGGCACGAAGAGGGCGAGCGCCGCGAGATAGCCGACGAAGGCGGCCAGCATCATGTTGCGCATGGCCGAGGACCAGGTCGCGCCGATATAGACCCCGTCCATCTGGAAGGCGAGCGCGCCGGTGACCGCCGTCAGCGCCGCCCAAGGCAGGTATTTCGCGGCCTCCGCCTGCACGCTTTCCGTCGTCGTCAGGAAGCCGATCACATTCGTTCCAAAGACGAGGAAGAGCAGCGTCGTCACGATGCCGAGGCCGAAGGACCAGAGAAGCGTGAGCCGGACGGCGCGGTCGAAGGCCGGACGGAAATTCGCGCCGAAGGCCCGGCCGACGAGCTGCTCGGCCGCATTGGCGAGACCGTCGAGATAATAGCCGGCGACGAGGAAGATGTTCATCAGCACCGCATTGGCAGCCAGCACCAGCGGGCCCATGGACGAGCCGATGCGCGTCATGATGGCGAAGGCGCCGATCAGCACGAAGGTGCGGATCATGATGTCGCGGTTGAGCGAGAAGAGCGCCTTCATGCGCGCGCGGGCGAAGATTTCCGCCCGCGCCGGGCGATGTGCCCGGTCGAAGCGGGTGACGACGATGAGGAGGCCGGCGAGCATGCCGACCGTCTCGCCGGTGAAGGTGCCCCAGGCGATGCCGGCGACGCCCCAGCCGAGCCCGAGGCCGAGAGTGATCGACAGCACGATGTTGATGCCGTTGATGATCGCCTGCAGGGCGAGGCCCGTCATGCCCTGCCCGCGCCCGAGCACGAAGCCGAGCAGCGCGTAGTTGGCGAGCGCCATGGGCGCAGCGAGCACGCGGATGGTGAAATAGGTGGACGTCACCTCGGCGACAGCCGGCGACGGCGCCATCAGGAAGAGGCCGGCGGAGAGCAGGAGCGGCGAAAGCAGCGCGATCGCCAGGCCGCAGCAGAGCGCGATGGTGAGCGAGCGCCAGTAGACCGCCTGCTCCTCGCGCCGGTCACCGCGCCCGAAGGCCTGGGCGACGAGGCCGGTGGTGGAGGCGCGCAGGAAATTGAAGCTGCCGAGCAGGAGATCGAAGAGCACCGAGCCGACCGCCATGCCGGCCAGCGCATCGGCCGAGCCGAGCCGGCCTGCGACCGCCGTGTCGGTGAGGCCGAGCAGCGGCGTCGTCAGGAAGCCGAGCGTCATGGGAATGGCGATGGACAGCACCAGCCGGTGCGTCACCTCGAAGGGGCCGGCTCCTTCGTTTTCCTCTATCGTCGCTGCGCTCATGTTTCCGTCCCCCGCTGCCCTTGCAGCCCCTCATCCGCCTGCCGGCACCTTCTCCCCGCTTGCGGGGCGAGGCGCAATCCCGCTCAGTTCGAGAGCACCATCGCCCAGTAGCGCCGGTTGCCGGACGCCGGATTGGAGACGACCGCGACGCCGAGGCCGCGATAGTTGCCCAGCATGTTGGCAAGGTGCTTGGGCGACTGGTGCCAGGCCTCGAAGACCTCCGCCGCGCCCGCCTGCCCGGCGGCGATGTTCTCGGCGGCCGGAAGCGCCACGTCCATGCCCTTCATGCGTTTGCCGAAATTCGCGCCGAGGCCGATATTGTGCTCCATCCGGCCGGCGGCGGCCATGCGGCTTGCCTGATCCATGGCGGCGCGCTGCGCCGCCCCGTCGGCGGCAAGCGCCGGCAGGCCGCGCGTGGCGCGCAGCTTGTTGACCAGGGCGAGCGAGGCGGCGGTCTGGTCGCTGCCGGTGCCGGCGGAAGGGGCCGGCGGGCGGGTGGTGCAGCCGGCGGCAAGCGCGGCGACGGCCGCCCCGGAGGCGGCAAGGAAGTGTCTGCGGGAGATCATGATCAGCGGCGATAGCTCAAGAGACGGATGACGATGAAGACGGGGACGACGATGGCGGCACCGAGCAGCAGGTAGTCGCCGAGGCGGCCCAGCGTCTTGAAGCCGGTGTTCCACAGGTCGATGACGAAATCGCGCGCGGCGAGGAGGATGTCATGCGGATAGAGCCCGAAGATCGACATCAGGAAGCCCACGGCCACCGACAGGATCAGCAGCTTGACGATCACGCGGACCGGTGTGTCGCCGAGAAAGCCGTTCACGCCATTCGACATCGGTTGATTCTCCAAAAATTCGTGTCCATCCAGATAAGCCGTCACCGCGCCCGCGGCAAGCAAGCGGGCTTCATGAGAAATCGCTTGCCTTTTGCAACGGCCCTGCCATGTAGCTCAGCCAGCTTTCCCGCATCAAAGGTGCCCATGACGAGCCCGCATTTCTCCTCCGGCGATCTCATCGCCGACCGCCGCGCCGACTATGCCCGCATGTTCGCGGAATCCGGCGAGTTCGCGGAGGCTGCGGAACTCATGGAACAGGCGCTCGAACAGGTGCCGCTCTGGGCCGCCGGGTGGTTCCGGCTCGCCGAATATGCCGAGAAATCGGGCCGGAAGGAGGCGGCGACCGCCGCACTCGAAAAGGTCGTGGCGCTCGACCCGTCCGACATCTTCGGCGCGAGCCTCAAGCTCGCCGTGCTCGGCGCCGCCGAACCGCCCGCCGCGCCGCCGACGCCCTATGTCGAGCGCCTCTTCGACGACTATGCCGACCGCTTCGACACGGCGCTCGTCGAAAAGCTCGCCTATACCGTTCCGCAGACGCTCGCCCGACTGGTGCTGAAACATGCCGGCGCTGACAGCAAATTCGGCCTCGTCTGCGACATCGGCTGCGGCACCGGCCTTTTCGGCGTGGAATTCCGCGCACACGCCGGCCGGCTGGAGGGCTTCGACCTTTCCGCCGGCATGCTCGCCAAGGCGGAGGAAAAGGCTGTCTACGACCATCTCGCCCAGGCCGATCTTTCGCTTCCCGCCGAGGAAAGCGGCCTTTTCGCGGACGGGCCCGAGGCGCGCGCCGATCTCGTCAGCGCGGCGGACGTGCTGATGTATCTCGGCGACCTTGCCGAGGTCTTCCCGAGCGTGGCGCGTCTTGCGCGGCCGGGCGGGCTTTTCGCCTTTTCCGTCGAGGACGGCGGGGCGGGCGATGCGCCGCTGCTGCGCCCATCCCTGCGCTATGCCCATCCGGAAGCCTTCATCCGCCGGCGGCTTGCCGAAAGCGGCTTCGACCTTCTCGCCCTCGAAAGAAGCGTGATCCGCCGGGATGCCGGCCAGCCGGTGCATGGCATGCTCTTCCTCGCCCGGCGCCACGGCCAGGCCGGCACCTGAGAACCATCGGAGATCGGCCATGGACAAGCGGCACTTCGGCTTCTGGAACCCCACACCCACCCGTCACACATTGCTGGAGGATGCGCAGGGCCTCTTCGCCAGCAGCATGATCGCCGCGCTCGGCCTTGCCCTGATGGGCAGCGCCGGCCTCGTCGCCAGCGGCACCGCCGGCGTCGCCTTCATCCTGCATTATCTCACGGGCGTCAGCTTCGGCCTCTATTATACGGTCGTGAACATCCCGTTCTATATCCTCGCCCTCAAGCGCCTCGGCCGGGCCTTCACCATCAAGACCGTCGCCGCCGTCGCCCTCACCTCGCTCATCACCGAGCTCCAGCCGCATTTCCTCCGCATCGACAGCATCGATCCGATGTGGACGGCGGTGCTGGCCGGCATCCTGCTCGGCTTCGGCCTGCTCGGCCTCTACCGCCACCGCGCCAGCCTCGGCGGCATCGGCGTGCTCGCGGTCTATCTGCAGGAGCGCTTCGGCTGGCCCGCCGGCCTCGTCCAACTCGCCTTCGACCTCGTCGTGCTGGCCGCCGCCTTCGCCGTCGCCGCGCCCTTCATCGTGCTCTGCTCGGTGGTCGGCGCCGTGGTGCTGAACCTCTTCCTCACCATCAACCACCGCGCCGACCGCTATATCGCCATGTAGGGACGTTGGCCGGGGCGGGAAATCCCGGTATTGCGGAGGCATGAAGACCCTTGGCCGCCTTGTCCTCTCCGCCATTCTGGCGGTCCTCGCCAGCCTGATCGTCGCAGGGCTGTTTCTGCCCGTCTACGGCATCGCCGAAGGCGGCTCGTACAATTGCCTTTCTGACGGGGTCGGGACATGTCTTTCCGAAATTCCCCTCAGCGCGCTCCTCTACGGGCCGTTGTTTTCCATCGCCGGCCTGCTGGTCCTGACGCCCGTCTTTATGACAATCCTCTCGTGGCGCGATTGACCGACTGTCCCGGCGGCGGCCTGTTTTTTCGGTCCACGACTTCACATTCACACACCGCTCACTAGCTTAGGGCGGTGAGCACCGCCGATTCCACCGCCAGCCCCTCCCTCCTTACCAAGCCCTTCGCCGACTGGTTCGCGGCCAAGGGCTGGCAGCCGCGTGCCCACCAGATGGAGCTTCTAGCGCGCGCCACGGCGGGGGAAAGCCTGCTGCTGATCGCGCCCACCGGCGCGGGCAAGACGCTCGCCGGCTTCCTGCCGGCGCTGACGGATCTTGCGCAGCGCGGGAAAATCCCGCCCGGCTCCGCCTTCACCGGCATCCACACGCTCTATATCTCGCCGCTGAAGGCGCTCGCCGTCGATATCGAGCGCAACCTGATGAAGCCCGTCTCGGAAATGGGCCTGCCGATCACCATCGAGACGCGCACCGGCGACACGCCGCAGGCCAAGCGCCAGCGTCAGCGCCTCAACCCGCCGGACATCCTGCTGACGACGCCGGAGCAAGTCGCCCTCCTCATCGCCAACGGCGAGGCCCCGCGCTTTTTCAAGGACCTGAAATACGTGATCTTCGACGAGCTGCATTCGCTCGTCACCTCCAAGCGCGGCCATCTGCTCTCGCTCGGCCTCGCGCGCCTGCGCCGCCTCGCGCCAGGGCTTCGCACCATCGGCCTTTCAGCCACAGTTGCCGAGCCGATGGACCTTCGCCGCTGGCTGGTCGCGCAGTCGCCCGATGCGGAAAACCATGCCGGGCTCGTCACCGCGCCGAGCGGGGCAAAGCCGATCATCACCATCCTGAAAAGCGAGGAGCGGGTGCCGTGGTCGGGCCATCAGGCGAAATATGCGATGCCCGAGGTCTATGCGGCGATTAAGGCGCACAGGACATCGCTGCTCTTCGTCAATACGCGCAGCCAAGCGGAGATCCTCTTTCAGGAACTGTGGAACATCAACGAGGACACGCTGCCGATCGCCCTGCATCATGGCTCGCTCGATGTCGGCCAGCGGCGCAAGGTGGAAGAGGCCATGGCGGAAAACCGCCTGCGCGCCGTCGTCGCCACCTCGACACTCGACCTCGGCATCGACTGGGGCGATGTCGATCTCGTCATCCATGTCGGCGCGCCGAAGGGGGCTTCGCGGCTCGCCCAGCGCATCGGCCGCGCCAACCACCGCATGGACGAGCCGAGCCGCGCCATCCTCGTGCCGGCCAACCGCTTCGAGGTGATGGAGTGTCAGGCGGCGCTCGACGCCAACTATCTCGGCGCGCAGGACACGCCCCCCGTCGGCGAGGGCACGCTCGACGTGCTCGCCCAGCACGTCCTCGGCATGGCCTGCGCCGCGCCCTTTGACGAGGACGCGCTCTTTGCCGAAATCACCACCGCCTCGCCCTATACCGGCCTTTCGCGCGAAAAATTCGGGCGGATCGTGCAATTCGTCGCCACCGGCGGCTATGCGCTGAAGACCTACGAGCGCTATGCCCGTATCCGCAGGACCGTCGACGGCCTCTGGCGCGTCTCCAATCCGGGAGTCGCCCAGCAATACCGCCTCAATCTCGGCACCATCGTCGAGATGCCGATGCTGAACGTGCGCATGGTCAAGCGCGGCGCGAAGGGGGCGGTCGGGCGCGGCGGGGCCTCGCTCGGCAAGGTGGAGGAATATTTCCTCGAAATGCTCTCGCCCGGCGATACCTTCCTCTTCTCCGGCAAGGTGCTGCGCTTCGAGGGCATCCGCGAGAACGAATGTCTCGTCTCCCAGGCCTTCTCGCTCGATCCGAAGGTGCCGGCCTATGCGGGCGGCAAGTTCCCGCTCTCCACCTATCTCGCCGACCAGGTGCGCGGCATGCTGGACGATCCGCACCGCTGGGGCGAACTGCCCGAGCAGGTGCGCGACTGGCTCGCCCTGCAACGCGACGTCTCCAGCCTGCCGAAGCGCGACGAACTCCTCATCGAGACCTTTCCGCGCGGCAGCCGGCATTACATGGTCGCCTATCCCTTCGAGGGGCGGCTGGCGCACCAGACGCTCGGCATGCTGCTGACGCGCCGGCTGGAGCGCGCCGGGCGGCGGCCGCTCGGCTTCGTCGCAACGGACTATTCGCTCGCCGTCTGGGCACTGGACGATCTCGGTTATTCCTTCGCCGTCGAGCGGCCGTCGCTGGAAAACCTCTTCGACGAGGACATGCTGGGCGACGATCTGGAAGCCTGGCTCGACGAGAGTTTCATGCTGAAGCGCACCTTCCGCAATTGCGCCGTGATTGCCGGCCTTATCGAGCAGCGGCATCCGGGCAAGGAAAAGACCGGGCGGCAGGTCACCGTTTCCGCCGACCTCATCTACGACGTGCTCAGGAGCCACGAGCCGGACCATATCCTGCTGGAGGCCACGCGCGCCGATGCGGCGGCGGGGCTTTTGGATATTCAGCGATTGGGCGATATGCTGGCACGAATCAAGGGCCACATCACCCACCGGCGGCTCGACCGCATCTCGCCGCTCGCCGTGCCGATCATGCTGGAGATCGGCAAGGAGACGGTGGCGGGCGAGGCGCAGGATTCCCTGCTGGCGGAAGCCGCCGAGGACCTGATCGCCGAGGCGATGGGCGAGGCCGATATCTAGGAAAAGCAACGGGCATGCAGAGACTGGCGCTGGCATCGATGGAGATAGAGGATTTCGGCGCGGTTTGCGCGCGCACCGTCGTCGCCGGCGTCGAGGCCGTATGCGATCCGCTCGGCGCGCTCTTTCTCCCGGAAACGCGCCTTCTCGTCGTCTCCGACCTGCATCTGGAAAAGGGCGCGGCCTTTGCCCGCCGCGGCATGATGCTGCCGCCCTACGATACGCTGGCGACGCTGAAGGTGCTGGAGGCCGTCATCACCCGGCACGACCCCGCCATCGTCGTCAGCCTCGGCGACAATTTTCACGACCGCGTCGGCTCGGCCCACCTGCCGGACATCTTCCGCGCGAAGATTTCGGAGCTGGCGCGCGGGCGAGAATGGATCTGGATCAACGGCAACCACGACCCGGACGGCACCGTGGACCTGCCCGGCCAGTCGGCCGACGAACTCCACTATGCCGGCCTTGCCTTCCGGCACGAGCCGTCGCTCCTCTCGCCGGCCGGCGAGATCGCCGGACACCTGCACCCGGCCGCCACCGTGATCCGCCGCGAGAAGGCGGTGCGCCGCCCGTGCTTCGCGACCGACGGCAGGCGCCTGCTGATGCCCGCCTTCGGCATCATGACCGGCGGGCTCGACCTGCGGCACCGGGCGATGACCGGCCTCTTCGACCGGCAGAGCCTCGTCGCCCACATGCTCGGCCGCGACCGCATCTATTCGGTGCGCTTCGCCAATCTCAGAGGCTGACGCCTTCCGGCGCATAGCGCGTAAGGATCGTGCCGTTGGAAAGCGGCCTTGCCTCGACGAGATCGAAGTCGCGCCGCGCACCGCCCTTGAAGAAGGGCGTGCCCTTGCCGAGCTGCACCGGCACGATGCCCAGCATCACCTCGTCGACCAGCCCCGCCTCAAGCAGCGAATCCGTCAGCTCGGCGCTGCCGAAGACATAGATCGGCTTGTCCAGCGCCTGCTTGCGGCGGGAGAGCTCACCGACGATATCCGCCGTCATCTCGGTATTGTTCCAGTCGGAGGACGCGAGGGTACGCGAGGCGACGAGCTTCGGCAGGGCGTTCATGAAGGTCTTCACCTCGCCTTCGTCCTCGGTCGTCGTCCAGTAGGCCTTCATGCCCTCATAGGTGACGCGGCCGAAGACGAGGAGGCCCGCAGACGCGCCGAATTCCATGCTGAGCGCTTCCAGTTCCGGCCCCCAGGCCTTGCCGTGGAAGCCGAGATCCCATTTCGTCTCGCCCTCGAAGAAGCCGTCGAGCGTCACAAGATTCCAGATGATCAGCCTTGCCATGGTCCTGTCCTCCGTTACGGCCGCGCCGCTGCGCGCCAAACCGATTGCGAATTGCAACTGGTTGATGGATAGAGAAACTGATTTTACTATGCAAGCAGTTTTTGGAGAGACTGCATGAAGGATACCCGCCGCTCCGGCTGCCCGATCAATCTTACACTGGAAATCCTCGGAGATCGCTGGAGCCTGATCGTGCTGCGAGACATGATGTTCGGCAACCGCCGGCATTTCCGCGAGCTTCTGACGAAATCGGAGGAAGGCATCGCCTCGAACATCCTGGCGGACCGGCTTCGCCGGCTGGTCGAGGAAGGCTTGATCAGCAAGGCGGACGATCCGAGCCACAAGCAGAAGGCGCTCTACAGCCTCACGGAGATGGGCATCGCGCTCGTGCCGGTCTTCGCCATGATGGGCGCCTGGGGCCGGCGCTTCCTGCCGGTGACGGAGGAACTCTCCATCCGCGCCGAGCTTCTGGAAGAGGGCGGGCCGGCGATGTGGGAGGCCTTCATGGAGGAGCTGCGCGCCATCCATCTCGGCAGCCCGCCGCCTGCCCGCTCGGTCTTCGGCGAATTGCAGGCCGCCTATGAGGCGACCGTGGCGAGGCGGGCCGCAACCGGCGCTTGACGAAAGCCGCACGGTTGATTTCCATCAAGGCACGGCCCGAAGCCGGGCCTACGCTGGGTAAAAAAGGAGGCTGCGACCATGTACAGGCATATCCTCGTTCCCACCGACGGCTCGGACCTCTCCGCCGCCGCTATCGACCAGACGCTGCAACTGGCAAAGACGCTGGGGGCGAAGGTGACGGCGCTCACCGTCGCCGAGCCGCTGCACTTCCTGCCCGTGACGCCCGGCGCCACCGTCAACCTGCGCGCGGAATACGAGGCGCATCTGAAGGCGGACGGCGCCCGCATCCTCGGCGCGGTCGAGGCGAAGGCGGCGGCGGCCGGCATTCCGGTCGAGACGCTGCAGGTCGCGGCGGGCGATGCCTGGCAGGCGATCATCGATACGGCGGAAAAGCGCGGCTGCGACCTCATCGCCATGGCCTCGCACGGCCGGCGCGGCGTCAGCGCCTTCCTGATGGGCAGCGTCACGACGAAGGTGCTGAGCCACGCGAAGGTGCCGGTGCTGGTCTACCGGTCCTGACCGCTCAGTCCTTGCGGAAGACGACGCTGGCGAGCCAGCCCGTCAGGAGGGCGAGCAGCACCGAGAAGAGGCCGTAGGCGAGCGAATTGTTGTAGGCGGCATTGGAGATCATCTGCTCGATGCCGGTTTTCATGACGCGCAGCGGCAGGGCCTTCTCCGCGATGAACACACCGTCGCGGAAGAGATGGGCGCGCACGACATGGGTGCCGTTCGGCACATTGGCCGGCAGCTTGACCGTCGCCTTGAACAGGCTGGCGCTGATGAACTGCACGCCGCCCGGATCGCGCTGGTAGAAGCCGCCGCTTTCCTTGAGGCGGCGGAAGGCGTCGCGGAACTCGGTGAGCTTCGAGCCGTCGCCGACATAGCCGATGGGCGAGAGGCGGATATGCTGGATGCCGACGCCGACGCCGTTGAGCATGGCGGGCTCGGCGATGGTCTCGACGTCCCGCGTGCTCGACAGCGAGTAGGATTCCGGCACCAGCTCGAAGGTCATGGAGCGGCGGTTGACCCAGATGCCGAAGACGCGCTCCTTGATGCGCACCGTATTGTTGTCCTTCGGCCCTTCCAGCGCCACGACGATGTCGTACTTGCTCTGGGCGAGCAGCGCGGGATCGTAGCCCTCGATGGCGCCGAAGATCGTCAGGTCCGCGCCGCGGAAATCCGACGAGATGGCGATCTCGTCCGTCGAGATGCCGATCTCCAGCTTCTCAGGAAATTCCACCGGCCTGTCCTCCAGCACCTGCGCGCCGGCGGGAAGGGCAAGGCCAAGGACGAAGAGGAGCGTCGCGAGGGTTCTCATCGATAGACCCCCTCGCTGACGATGGAATAGATGTCGGCCGGCGTGACGACGAGGTCGACCGCAAGGCGGGCGCCGACGGCAAGGACGAGCAGCGCGAGCAGCGCGCGCAACTGTTCGCCGCGCAGCTTCTGGCCGACGCGCACGCCGTATTGCGCGCCGATGACGCCGGCCACCATCAGGATGAAGGCGAGCACGATGTCGACGGAATAGTTGGTCGTCGCCTGCACGACGGTCGTATAGGCGGTGACGAAGATGATCTGGAACAGCGAGGTCCCGACGACGACATTGGTCGGGATGCGCAGCAGATAGATCATCGCCGGCACCATGATGAAGCCGCCGCCGACACCCATGACCGAGGTGAGGATGCCGATGCAGAAGCCGAGCCCGATCACCGGGATGACGGACAGATAGATCTTCGACTTCTTGAAGCGCATCTTCAGCGGCAGGCGGTGCACCCAGCTATGCTGGCCGGGCCGGCGCAGCGAGACGGGCTGGTTGTTGGCCGAACGGCGCATGGCGCGGATGCTCTCGAGCAGCATCAGCGTGCCGACCGTGCCGAGCAGCACGACATAGAGCAGCGAGATGACGAGATCGAGCTGACCGACGCTGCGCAGCAGCGCGAAGATCCAGATGCCGACCGTCGCCCCCGTGAGGCCGCCGACGAGAAGGACCGCGCCGAGCTTGACGTCCAGCGTGCCGCGCCGGAAATGCGACAATGCGCCGGAGATCGACGAGGCGACGACCTGGTTGGCGCCCGTGGCCACCGCGACGACCGGGGGGATGTTGTAGAAGATGAGGAGCGGCGTGATGAGGAAGCCGCCCCCGACGCCGAACATGCCGGAAAGGAAGCCGACGGCCGCGCCCATGCCGAGAATGATGAAGATATTCACCGAAAGCTCTGCGATGGGCAGATAGACAGTCACAACAATACCCCGATCGGCAATTCCCGCTTGCGCGGAAGCCCAGGCAATTCCGGCGGATGCGCGAAGCGGCTCGCCTCCGGACTTGCGTCAAACGATACTCGGCAGCCGCCTTCACCCCTTCCCGCCCCTGCCGCGGCTCCTCTTCGGCAGATAGCGAATACGACGAAGCGCCCCGCCGCAAAGGGAGTGCCCCTCGGCGGCCGGCCGCGCCTTGCATCCGGCAAGGACCGGTTCTGGAACGCAGCCATTGCGGCGCGTGCCTCAGCCCTTTCGGATGATGACGTTTCTTCCTGGCGTTATCATCTTGGAGCGACATGAATTTTCTATTGCATAATCCGCAAATCGGGGCCGATTTAAGGATGAAAATATGCAGCGGATCAAATTGCCCCGGCGCCCGTCGCAGATCGTGAGCGACGGGCGGACGCCATGGATGGGCGTCATGCCCTTTGGATCGAGAGAGACGTGACCGGAGGCGCGGCCCGGCGGGCCTCCGGCGATGCGCCGGTCAGCCCGGCTGCTTGTTGCGCTTCAGGAGCTCGGTGACGAGCGCGTCGTCGATCTCGCCGGTTACCTTCTGGCCGACGGACTTCTGGAAGGCCTTGATGGCGGAGACGGTCTTCTTGCCCATCTCGCCGTCCGGCGTGCCGGCGTTGAAGCCGTTGTTGTTGAGGATGGCCTGGATGTTGCGGATGGCCTTCTTCATGTCGACGCTGGCGGTCTTCACCGGCTTGCCGACCCATTCGTCCGGCATGTCGGCCGAATTGGCCTTATCGTCGAGCGCCTGCGGCTTCCAGAGGTCGACCTTGGCCTTGGCGCTGGAGAGCTGCTCCGGCTTCATGGCATTGGCCACCTCGTCGCGCTTCTCGGCAGCGTCGTGGTCGCCGTCGCGGGCGGCGATGGCGAACCACTTGTAGGATTCTTCCAGATCCTGCTTCACGCCGTTGCCGCGCGCATAGAGGATGGCGAGGTTGAACTGGCTGTCGCGCACGCCGAGCTCGGATGCCTTCTGGAACCATTTGGCGGCGCCATTGAAATCCGGCGCGGCAGCGCCCGAGCCCGTCGCCAGCAGGACGGCGAGATTGTGCATGGCGCTCGCATTGCCCTTGCCGGCCGCGTCCTCGTAGAGCTTGCGCGCCCGGGCAAGGTCGAGTTCGACGCCCTGGCCCTTCTCGTAGAGGTTGGCGAGGCGGTATTCGGCCGGCGCGAAGCCGCGTTCGGCCGCAAGCGCGTACCAGCGGGCGGCTTCCTTGAGGTCGGTGGCGACGCCCCGGCCTTCCGTGTAGCGCGCGCCGATCTCGAACAGCGCCAGCGGGTCGCCTTCCGTCGCGGCCTTGGAGAGCGAGGCGGGCGTGATCGCTTCCGGCACGGCAATCGCCGCCGTCTGCGCGGTGCCGAGCGGCGCGGCCTCTTCCGCACCGGCCTTGGCATCCTTGCCGGCGAGCGGCACGGTTTCCGGCGTCGTCAGCGGCTCGAAGCCGGCGGTGGCATCGTCATCCGTCGCGACGGGCGCCGTCAGGGCGTCGGCGCCCTTCGTCTGGAGCGGCGTCACCTGAAGGGACGCGCCGTCATCCGTCGCCTTTTCGGGCGCGGCGAGGCTGCGCTCGCCGTCCGCACCGGCCGGCGCGGGGTCGGTCACGGCCTTTTCCCCGGCAACGGGTGCTGCGGCAGCGTTCGCGGTCACGGCCTTGTCGGCGCCGTCCGTCGTCGCGGCGGGCCTTGCCTCTTCCTTGACGGCGGTCTGTTCCACGACGGCCGGGGCCTCGTCGCCGCGCACCAGCGTGTTGACCAGCGGATAGGACATGATGGCGAGCAGCACGGCGCCGACGGCGAGCAGGATCGGGCGGCGGTGGCGCGCGAAGGCGGAAGTGGCGGCGGGCTTGTCGCCCTTGCTTACCTTTTCCGGCTTTTTAGCGGGCGCGACGCGGGAGATCGTGTCGGTTTCCTCGGCGGCGAGCCTGGCGGCGCGGCGGGCGGCGGCGATGAAGTCCGCCTTCTCGCCTTCGCTGCCGGGAGCGGCACGGCTGCCCGCGGCCTGACCGGCGCGGACACGCTCGAGGATGCGGCGCACGTCCGGCACGCCGGAGCCCGGCTCCAGAAGCTGGTTCGCCTCTTCCGGCCCCAGCTCGTCGACGGGATCGATGGAGGGCGCCGGGTCGATCTGCTGGCGCTCGGCCTCAGGGGCCACATCCTTGCGGCCGGGTGCGAAGCGGCGCTTCAGGCCGGCGAGCAGGCCCGCCCTGGGCTGGGCTTCGGCGATATCGCCGGCAAGCGCCACCGCCTCATCGGCAACGGCATCCCCTGCTTCGGCACGCAGGGGCGCAGGAATATGCTCGACCTCGATCTCGGCGAAGCGGCTTTCCTCCTCGGGCGCGGCGATCTCCGCCTTCAGCTCGGCGGCGCCGAAGGCGTCGTCGTCAAAAGGGTAGTCGTTGCGGTGAAGGCCGGCATCGGCGCCGAAGCCCATGGCCGGCATCTCGGCGCGGGGCATTTCGGCGCGCGGCTGGGCGGCCTCGCGGCGGCCGAAGGTTTCGCGCGGGGCGTCGAGCTGTTCGAGGCGGCCGGCGATCTGCACCAGCGTGTCGTGCAGGGCGTCGAAGGTGCGGGCGGTGCGCTCCTCGCCGGCGCGGGTCAGCTCCTCCAGCGCGCGAAGGTCGTTCGCAAGGCCGGCGATCGCTTCCATGTCGGTATTGGCGGCGGAGGCGGGGCCGGCATGGCGATAGGCCTCCATGACGGCTTCCGCCGCCTGGCGGGCGGCCTCGACGATATATTCGTCATTGGTCGCCATATAGTCTTCGATGGTGGCGATCCGGTTCTCGAATTCCGCGGGCATGGCGGCGACGGCAGCGGCGGAGGGCGTGCTGATCAACGTGGAGAGATGCGCGATCTGCGCCTCCAGCTGCGCAGCGCCTCGTGGTCGCCGGCAGGCGCCACGCGGGTCGCGTCGAGCCGGTCGGCGATATCCGAGAGGCGGCCTTCGAGGCGCGAGAAACGGTCTTCCTGGAAGGGGTTGCCGACGGGCGTATCCAGCGTGTCGATGCGGCGGGCGAGCGCATCCAGACGGCCGGCAAGCTCGTTGTTGACGCTGCCCTGGTCGAGCGCGTCGATCTTGCGGGAAATGTCGGAGAGGTAATAGGCAAGCTCGTCGCCGCCGACGAGGGCGGGCGCGGTCTGCTGGCCCTGCTCCAGCATCTGCGACAGGTGCTCGATGCGCTCTTCGAGGCGCAGCGCCGTGCGCTCGTTCGACAGGTCCTCGATGCGGCCTGCCAGCGCCTCGATGCGGGCGGAGAGGTTCTGGTCGGCGGGCGCGGGGCGGTGGGCGATGAGGTCGATCTGGCCGGCGAGATCGGCTATGCGGCCTTCGAGGCGCTGCATCATGCCCTGGTCGGCGAAGGACGACTGCTGCATGCGGCCGGCAGCGGCGATGGCGCGGCTGATCTCGTCGAGGCGGGCATCCAGCCCCTCGAACTGCGAGGCGACGGCGGAAACGAAATGGCCGTCCGGCGCGCCCTGGCGGGCGATCATGTCGACGGCATGCACCATCGATTCGATCTTGCCCTCCAGCGCGCGGATGGCGGGCGTCGCGCTCATCGCGTTGATCTGGTTCTTCAATTCGTCGAGCCGGTAGGCGAGCGCCATCAGCTCGTCGTCGCGGCTCTGGTCGAAGACGGAAAGCTTCTCTTCGACACCGTTCCAGCGGTCCTCCATGCGGCGCACGGAATCCTCGCGGGCAAGCCCGTCGAGCACCGAGCGCAGCGCATCGAACTCGACACGCAGGCCCTCCGTATGGCCCGACTGGCGGCCGAGCTGGCTGATGCCGGCGGAAAGGCGGTGCAGCTCCTCGCGCAGGTCGTCACCGATGCCGCGGCCCTCGGCCATCTGGCGGATGCCGCGGATTTCCGAGCGCAGCGACTGCATCTCGCGTTCGAGGCCCTCGGCGATATCCTTCTTGAGATCCTGGCGGAGCGAGACGAGCGAGCGGGCGATATCCTGCACGGAACTGTCGGCGCGGGCGGGCGCTGCGGCCGGCTGGCCTCCGAAGGCGGCATGGGCGTCGCGGGCGGCGGCATAGTGATCGGCCGAGAGCGGGCGGCGCTCGGTGCGCTGGGCGACGCGCTCGCGGCTGCCCTCGATGGCGCGCTGGCGCTGCACGATTTCGGAAACGGGGTCTTCGCGCAGCGGCATGGCGCGCGCCGGCTCGTAGCGCGCCGGTTCGGGGCGGATCTGCTCGGAGCGGGACGCGAAGCGTTCCTCGCCGCGCCCGCGCGCATCCCGGCTGTTCGCCATCAGGCCCTCGATGCGGGCTTCCAGCCCCTCGATGGTGCGATTGAGCGCGTCGAGCGAAGAGCGTTCGCCTTGACGTTGCGGGTTTCGCGATCCGTTCATCTTTCGCCTCGCTTTGACGGCCGTCGGCCCGTCGGGAGATACCCTTGAAAGCGCTGCCCGCCCGGCGGCGCTCTTCCTGCGTTGTGGCGGAAAACCGTATCGTCCCTGCTGTCGCCCGGACCTTCCGCCCGGGCCTCACAGAGGGGAGCCGAAATGATTCCCGATCCCACGCCCTCAGGCGCCACAATTCATGAAACGTGGTAAACAAGGGGTTAACTTGGCCGGAAATTTTTTAACGATTTGCTCATAGACTGGTCCCGGAGAGGGGAAGATGAGCGGTTGCGGGACGCGGGGAGGCTGTGTCCGCTAGAGTTTTCTTATCAACGGGGCGGTTCCTTCTTCCCCCTCTCCCCGTAGGCGGGGAGAAGGAGAGTGGGGCCGGCGCCTTGCCGTGCGTGGCGGACTTCTCCTTCGGGAACGTCGGCAAGCAAGGAGGCCGCCTCAAATGCTCCCCTGTTCTCCCTGCGACGAAAAATTCAACGCTCCTCCGCCTTTTGACGTTTACGCAAACGTCAAAGTTTTATACACTCCCTCCCCAAGGACCGGACTCCTGTCCGTGGCATAGGTGAGGAACGCGAGAAATGCCGATCTACAAGGCCCCCGTGAATGACACGCTTTTCATCCTGAACGACGTGCTCTCGCTCGAGCGCTACAACAACCTGCCCGGCTTCGCCGACGCGACGGGCGACATGCTGGAGGCGATTGCCGGCGAGGCGGCGAAGCTCGCCGAGGAAGTGCTGTTCCCGGTCAACCTTTCCGGCGACCAGGAAGGCTGCAGGCGCAACGACGATGCCACGGTGGTAACGCCGAAGGGCTTCAGGGAGGCCTATGACCTCTATCGCCAGGGCGGCTGGATCGGCCTTGCCGTGCCGGAGGAATTCGGCGGCCAGGGCCTGCCCTACGTGCTGCACACCGCCGTCGGCGAATACATGTCCTCGGCCAACATGGCGCTGACCATGTATCCGGGCCTGACGCAGGGCGCGATCGCCGCGATCCTCGTCCACGGTTCCGACGAACAGAAGGCCGCCTACCTGCCGAAGATGGTGGAAGGCACCTGGACCGGCACGATGAACCTGACGGAGCCGCATTGCGGCACCGATCTCGGGCTCCTGCGCACCAAGGCCGTGCCGCAGGCCGACGGCTCCTACAAGATTTCCGGCCAGAAGATCTTCATCTCCGCCGGCGAGCACGACATGTCGGAGAACATCGTGCACCTCGTCCTCGCCCGCATCGAGGGCGCGCCGGAGGGAACCAAGGGCATCTCGCTCTTCATCGTGCCGAAATACGTCCTCAAGGACGACGGCACGCCGGGCGAGCGCAACAGCGTTTCCTGCGGCGCCATCGAGCACAAGATGGGCATCCACGGCAACGCCACCTGCGTCATGAACTATGACGAGGCGAAGGGCTTCCTCATCGGCAGGGAGAACAAGGGCCTCAACGCCATGTTCGTGATGATGAACGAAGCGCGCCTCGGCGTCGGCCTGCAGGGGCTTTCGATTGCCGAGGTCGCCTACCAGAACGCCGCAAACTATGCCCGTGAGCGCCTGCAGGGCCGCTCGCTGTCAGGCGTCAAGAACCCGGACGGCAAGGCCGATCCGCTGATCGTGCACCCCGACATCCGCCGCGCGCTGATGACCATCAAGGCCTGGACGGAGGGCGGCCGCGCCTTCACGCTCTGGACGGCGCTGAAATCCGATATCGCCCACCGCTCCGCCGACGAGACGGAACGCCAGGCCGCCGACGACATCCTCGGCCTGATGACGCCGATCCTCAAGGGTGTGCTTACCGACAAGGGCTTCGACCATGCCGTCATGGCCCAGCAGGTCTTCGGCGGCCACGGCTATATCGAAGAGCACGGCATGAGCCAGTATGTGCGCGACGCGCGCATCGCCATGATCTACGAGGGCGCCAACGGCATCCAGGCGCTCGACCTCGTCGGCCGCAAGCTCGGCATGAACGGCGGGCGCGCCGTCATGGCCCTCTTCAAGGAGATCGGTGATTTCTGCGAGGAGAATCGCGGTGACGAGAAACTCGCCCCCTTCACCAAGGCGCTCAAGAAGGGCTTGAACGACCTGCAGGCCGGAACCATGTGGTTCATGCAGAACGCGATGGCCAAGCCCGACAATGCCGGCGCCGGCTCGACCGACTATATGCATCTCTTCGGCCTCGTCGTCGTCGGCTACATGTGGGCGAAGATCGCCAAGGCCGCCGAAGAGGGCCTTGCGAACGGCGCGGGCGAGCGCGAGGATTTCCTGAAGAACAAGCTTGTCACGGCGAGGTTCTTCATGGAGCGCCTGATGCCGGAAACCGCACTGCGCAAGACCCGCATCGAGGCCGGCGCAGACACGACGATGGAACTTGCCGCCGAGGCGTTCTGACGCTTTCCGCCCCTCCCGTTCGCGGGGCGAGGGGCTACAGTCGCAAGCCGCGAGCCATGAATTCTAGGGCGCGACGCGCCGCAGGGAGAAGAGACCAATGACCGACGTCTTCATCTACGATCACGTACGCACCCCGCGCGGGCGCGGCAAGAAGGACGGTTCGCTGCACGAAGTGCCGTCCGTCCGCCTCGCCGCCAAGGTGCTGGAAGCGGTGCGCGACCGCAACGGGCTGGACACCGGCAAGGTGGACGACATCGTCATGGGCTGCGTCGATCCGGTCATGGATGCCGGCGCGGTCATTCCCAAGGCGGCGGCCTTCGAGGCCGGCTATTCGACCCGCGCGCCGGGCATGCAGATCTCGCGCTTCTGCGCCTCCGGCCTTGATGCCGTGAATTTCGGCGCGGCGAAGATCGCGCAGGGCGCGGACGATATCGTGATCGCCGGCGGTGTGGAGAGCATGTCCCGCGTCGGTCTCGGCATGTCCGGCGGCGCGTGGTTCATGGATCCCTCGGTCAACTTCCCGGCCTATTTCATGCCGCAGGGCGTTTCGGCCGACCTCATCGCCACCAAATACGGTTTTTCCCGCGACGACGTCGACGCCTATGCCGTCGAGAGCCAGAAGCGCGCCGCCCATGCCTGGCAGAACGGCTACTTCAAGAACTCCGTCGTGCCGGTGAAGGACATCAACGGCCTGACGATCCTCGCCCATGACGAGCACATGCGTCCGGGCACGGACATGCAGGCGCTCGCCCAGCTCCAGCCCTCCTTCCAGATGCCCGGCGAGATGGGCGGCTTCGAGGCCGTCGCCATCCAGGCGCATCCGGAAATCGAAGGCATCAACTACGTGCACCATGCCGGCAATTCCTCGGGCATTGTCGACGGCGCGGCCGCCGTGCTGCTCGGCTCGAAGGAAGGCGGCAGCATCCTCGGCAAGAAGCCGCGCGGCCGCATCAAGGCCTTCGCCAATATCGGCTCCGACCCGGCGCTGATGCTGACCGGCCCGGTCGACGTCACGGAAAAGCTGCTCGCCCGCACCGGCATGACGCTCTCCGACATCGACCTCTTCGAGTTGAACGAAGCTTTCGCCGCCGTGGTCCTGCGCTATATGCAGGCCTTCGACATCCCGCATGACAGGATCAACGTCAACGGCGGCGCCATCGCCATGGGCCACCCGCTCGGCGCGACCGGCGCGATGATCCTCGGCACCGTGCTCGACGAACTGGAACGCCGCGATCTCAACGTTGCCCTCGTCACGCTCTGCATCGGCGCGGGCATGGGCACGGCGACGATCGTCGAACGGGTCTGATCATGACGAACCCGACGACACGCCGCAGCTTTCTGAGCCTCATCGGGGCCGGTCTCATCGCCTCCTCGGCCGAGGCGGACGACAGCTTCGTGCTGTCGGGCACTGTCACCTATGCTGCCAAGGGCGCCATTCCGCCCGGCCGCCTGACGATCCGGCTGGAGGAGCAGGGCGTCATGGACGCGCCGGCGCGGGGCATCGCCGCGATCACCGTCATCAGCAAGGGCGACCGGCATTCCATCCGCTTTTCGATGCGGGTGAAGCGCTCGGCGCTGCGCAGGGCGGTCGATCCGGGCTTTACCGTCCGTCTCGAACGGCACGGCCGCCTCATCGCCACCACCACGACGAAACAGGGATATGGCGGCCGGGGCAAGACCTCGCTGCAGATCGAACCCATTCTCTACTGAGGGGGAGAAAACCATGAGCGCCTACAAGAACTTCACCATCGAGACCGACGCCGACGGCATTGCGCTGGTCACCTGGGACATGCCGGACAAGTCGATGAACGTCTTCACCGTCGAGGTAATGGACGAGCTCGACGCGATCATCGACCAGGTCGTCGCTGACGCCGCCATCAAGGGCGTGGTCATCACCTCCGGCAAGTCCTCCTTCTCCGGCGGCGCGGACCTCTCGATGATCAAGGCAAGCTTCGATCTCCTTAAGGAGGCCGAGGCCGCCGATCCGGCGACCGCCGTGCAGAAGCTGTTCGACGCCACCGGGCGCATGACCTGGCTGTTCCGCAAGCTGGAAACCTGCGGCAAGCCGTGGGTCTCGGCGATCAACGGCACCTGCATGGGCGGGGCGTTCGAAATGTCGCTCGCCTGCCACGGCCGCGTCGCCTCGAATGCCAAGTCGGTCAAGATCGCGCTTCCCGAGGTCAAGGTCGGCATCTTCCCCGGCGCCGGCGGCACCCAGCGTGTGCCGCGCCTTGCCAACGCGCAGGATGCCCTGCAGATGATGACGACCGGCTCCTCGCTGACGGCCGCCCGCGCCAAGGCGATGAACCTCGTGCATCAGGTCGTCGAGCCGGACCAGCTCATTCCCGCTGCAAAGCAGATGATCAAGGACGGCCTGAAGCCCGTGCAGCCCTGGGACGAGAAGGGCTTCAAGGCCCCCGGCGGCGGCATCTGGACGCCCGCGTCCGCCCAGCTCTGGCCGGCCGCCCCGGCGATCCTGCGCCGCGAGACCGCCGGCAACTATCCGGGCGCGCTCGCCATCCTCAAATGCGTCTATGAGGGCCTGCAGGTTCCCTTCGAGACGGGCCTGAAGATCGAGCAGCGCTACTTCACCCATATCCTCCAGACGACCGAAGCCTTCTCGATGATCCGGTCGCTATTCATCTCCATGCAGGAACTCGGCAAGGGCGCGCGCCGCCCGGCCGGCGTGCCGAAGGCCGAATTCAAGAAGGTCGCCGTCGTCGGCGCCGGCTTCATGGGCGCCTCCATCGCCTATGTCACCGCCGCCGCCGGCATACCGGTCGTGCTGATCGACCGCGACCAGGAAGCTGCCGACAAGGGCAAGGCCCATTCCGAAGGCCTCGTCACCGGTGCCATCGGCAAGGGCCGCATGTCGAAGGAAGAGGGCGAGAAGCTGCTTTCCCTCATCACCCCGACGCCGGATTACGCGGGCCTTGCGGACGCCGACCTCGTCATCGAGGCCGTCTTCGAGGACCGCAACGTCAAGAAGGACGTGACGGAAAAGATCGAGGCCGTGCTGCGCGAGGACGCGATCTTCGCCTCCAACACCTCGACCCTGCCGATCACCGGTCTTGCGAAGAACTCGAAGCGCCCGGGCCAGTTCATCGGCATCCACTTCTTCTCGCCGGTCGACAAGATGATGCTGGTGGAGGTGATCCTCGGCAAGGAGACGGGCGACAAGGCGCTCGCCACTGCGCTCGACTATGTCGCGGCCATCAGGAAGACGCCGATCGTCGTCAACGACACGCGCGGCTTCTATGTCAACCGCTGCGTCTTCCGCTATATCGGCGAGGCCTATGACATGCTGATCGAAGGCGTGCCGGCGGCGATGATCGAGAATGCCGCCAAGATGGCCGGCATGCCCGTCGGCCCGCTGTCGCTCAACGACGAGGTCGCCGTCGATCTCTCCTACAAGATCTTCAAGGCCTCCATCGCCGATCTCGGCCCGCAGTCCGTCGATCCGCGCCACATGGAGCTGGTCACGAAGCTGGTGGAAGGCGAAGGCCGCCTCGGCCGCAAGGCCGGCAAGGGCTTCTACGACTACCCGCCGAAGCCGGCGAAGAAGAAGCTGTGGCCGGGCCTGAAGGAGCTCTATCCGCAGCAGAAGCCCGACGATGTCGACGTCAGGGTGCTCAAGGAGCGCCTGCTCGTCACCATCGCGCTGGAAGCGGCCCGCACCATGGAAGAGGGCATCGTCACCGATCCGCGCGAGGCCGATGTCGGCTCCATCCTCGGCTTCGGCTTCGCCCCCTATACCGGCGGCACGCTCTCCTACATCGACGGCATGGGCGTGAAGACCTTCGTCGCGCTCTGCGAGAAGCTCGCCGCGAAATACGGCGATCACTTCCAGCCGACGCCGCTCCTCAAGGACATGGCCGCCAAGGGCGAGACCTTTTACGGCCGCTTCACCGCCGGGACGAAGCAGGCGGCCTGACCGAAGGATACCCTGCACTGCGAAAGGGCGGCCCCGTGCCGCCCTTTTTGCTTGCATCCTCTTCAAGTTGCATAAAAATAAAACGGCGGCGCAACCTCTGAAACCGTCCGTATTTTCGGGTCGATTTCCGGGCGCTTTCAGAAAAATCCTGTCCAACCATTGCTCTTTTCGAAATAAAGCCTATATAGAACATATCGAAAACTGCTTGCGACCTTTGTCTTCGAGCTGAAAAGCTCTGTCAGATTTCCTTTCAAGATCGATCAATAACGGACAAAATATCGTCCGATTACACTAGCGATGGAAAGGATATCGTTATGAATTCAGGTACCGTAAAGTGGTTCAACAGCACCAAGGGTTTCGGCTTCATCCAGCCCGATGACGGCACGACCGACGTGTTCGTGCACATCTCGGCTGTCGAGCGTGCGGGCCTCGGCACGCTCGCCGAAGGCCAGAAGATCAGCTACGAGATCGTCCGCGACCGCAAGTCGGGCAAAAACTCGGCCGACAACCTGCGCGCCGCTTGAAGAAGATTGTCGTTCCTCTTCGCTGACCACGGATGTACTGGCAGCAGAGAGTCGAATGACGGGAGAGGTCGGGGTCACGCCCCGGCCTTTTTATTTCCGCTCCCCGCCCAGGAATCGCGCAGGCATGCGCATTGGAGCAATTCCAGCAAAAGTGCGCGGCGGTTTTGCAATTCGAAGAAAAGCGGAAGCGCTCCAGCGGGCATCCGCGAAGGAGAAGCGTCATGAGCCGGAAACCCTATGCCATCGGCGACCGGGTCGTCCTGAAGGCCGGCCTGACCCGCAGCCCGGCGGACGAGCGGACATGCCGCATCGCCAGCCTCCTGCCCGCCGACCATGGCGAGGTCCAGTACCGCGTGCAGCGCGAAGGCGAGACCTTCGAGCGGCGCATCGTGCACAGCGACATCGATACGGCCGAGAGCGCCGTGCCGGCGTCGCGCGACAGCCCGGCATCCCCCGGCAAGGCGGGCTCCTGGCTGAAACCGTCGAGCATCCGCGCCGGCCGCTAGCCGGCGGCACGGCCGCCCGGCCCGCTTCAACCCCGTGCGGCTCCGGCCGTAAGAGAAAGGACATCCATTGCAGGTTCTCGTTCGAGATAACAATGTCGACCAGGCGCTTCGCGTCCTGAAGAAGAAGATGCAGCGCGAAGGCCTTTTCCGCGAGATGAAGGCCCGCAGCGCCTATGAGAAGCCGTCGGAAAAGCGTGCCCGTGAAAAGGCCGAGGCCATTCGCCGCCAGCGCAAGCTTGCCCGCAAGAAGATGCAGCGCGAGGGGCTCCTGCCGGCGCCCCGCAAGGCGGCCCGCACCCGCTAGCACCATTCGGCCAATACCGGGTTCCGGAGCGTTGCTCGCTTTTTCGAAAAGCGGAACGCCCCGGGCCTATCGCCCGCGACGCCGGGCTTCCGGCGCCGCATGAATTGCCGCCGGACGGACAGCCTCGCATGGAAGCCGTCCGTCCCCCGGCCATCGCCCCGGGAGGGCAGAGATCATGACCGCAACCAGGGAAGAATTCTTCAAGCCCGCCAAACTGTCCGCACAGGACAAGGCGGCAAGGACCGACGACACCGCGCGGGGCATCATCGCGCAGGAGACCAACGCCCGCGAGGCGAAGACCGCCCGCCTGCGCGCCCTGCGCATCGGCCAGCAGGCTAAAGAGCCCGCACCCGCCCCTCGCAAGGGCCGGAAGACCGCCGCCGCCGGCAAGGTGTAAGGCGCAGCGCGCCCGAATTGGCCACCCTCATGGGTGGGCAGGCTGTTGGATCGAGTTCGGCCGCCCCCTGCGGCTCGGCATGCCTTCCAATGCCGTCATGGCAGGCGCGTGCGGCTGTGGACCCTCGGCTCAGGGCCGAGGGTGACGGAGGGGAGGAGAAGGGTTCACTCTCCATCGAATGGGCACGGCACGGTAAGCGCTGCTTCTGCCCCAGCCCCCTTCATCAAACGGTGCGGCAGGAAACGCCGCCCTTCACGCCCTCCTCCCTCTTTCGAACAGCGCGGCACAGGCGGCGCTGCTTCTCGCCCTCGCCCCTCTCTTGCCGGGAAAACACACGCCCGTTTTCCCCGCCCCACGAACCCGTGCCTACAATCCCCCCATCCCGCCACGGATACACTGCAAGGCGTTGCAGCGAGGCGGGATCGGCGCGGGGCGGGAGGGGAAGACGCAGAACCTCACGCACCGGGCCCGCGGAAAATGGTCTCCCTCCGGCGACACGGGGGAAGCGGGAGGGCGTCGGACCGGCCCTTTCGCTTATGCCCCGAACGGCGCGCCGGGCGTGCCTGTGCGGCACACAAGGGGGCAGGAGATGGCGGATGCGTCGGCATCGTCCGCCGGGATGGACACCGTCCGGAAGGAAGCCCCTTCCGTCCGTTTCGCCATGGAGCGCGGCGCGGATGCAAAAACGGAAAGGCCCGTGCCGGAAACCGGCGAGGATCATCCCCGTCCCCTGCCTTTGCAGAGGGACCGGAGTCGCGGGCAAAAACCGCTGAACGGGGCGCTGAAAGGTGCCACATACAAACAATCAGTCGAGGCAGCTTCCAGCGCCCCGTCCGATGATGCTCTTTGACAAGCCACGGGCGAAGCCGCCGCGTGGATAGAGGT
>Ga0222424_100102_pt1 | contig 127058 bp, 115 predicted proteins | sample 2B2ome_FD_182468 | JGI IMG/M metagenome (GOLD analysis project Ga0222424, IMG submission 182468) | Enriched microbial communities from leaf-cutter ant dump, University of Wisconsin, Madison, United States - 2B200A (version 2) | ecosystem: Environmental > Terrestrial > Nest > Insects nest > Nest...
TGTTGCCGCGCACCTCGATCCAGGCGTCGCCGTTGTCGGCGGCCACGATCTTGTAGGGCATCAGGTCGATGTCCTTCTGCACTTCCTTCTCGGTGAACTTGCGGCCGATCAGGCGCTTGACGGCGTACAGCGTGTTCTTGGGGTTGGTGACGGCCTGGCGCTTGGCCGAGGCGCCGACGAGGATCTCGCCGTCGTCCTGGTACGCGACGATCGAAGGCGTGGTGCGCGCGCCTTCACTGTTCTCGATCACGCGCGTGGTGTTGCCTTCCATGATGGACACGCAGCTGTTCGTGGTGCCCAGGTCGATGCCGATGATTTTTCCCATGTTGTTCTCCGTGATGCTGGAATGTTTGGATGCGGATTAGCTGTGGATAACTTGGCTGGCTTTCAAGGGGGCGGGGCGCGATTTATTTCGGCGCCGCCACGGTGACCAGGGCCGGGCGCAGCACGCGCTCGGCGATCAGGTAGCCCTTTTGCAGCACGCTCACCACGGTGTTGGCTTCCTGGTCGGCCGGCACCATGCTGATGGCCTGGTGCTGGTGCGGGTCGAACTTGGCGCCCGGCGCCGGGGCCACCACGATGACCTTGTTGCGCTCCAGCGCCGACAGCAGCTGGCGGCGCGTCGCGTCGGAGCCCTCGCGCAGCTGGGCGGCGGTGGCATTCTCGATGGCCAGCGCCGCGTCCAGGCTGTCGCACACGGCCAGCATGCCCTCGGCGAAGCTCTCGACGCTGAATTTGCGCGCCTTCGACACTTCGTCCTCGGCGCGGCGGCGGACGTTCTCGGCCTCGGCCTTGGCGCGCAGGAACTGGTCGGCCAGGTCGGCGCTCTTGGCCTTCAGTTCGGCCAGCTCGGCCTGCAGGCGCGCCATTTCGTCGGCCGTGTTGGCGGCCATGGCGGCTTCGACTTCTTCGGGCGAGGGCGGGGTGGCTTGAGGGTTTTGCTCGGACATGGTTGGAAAGTGTTGAAAACCGTGACGGCCTGCACATGGGGCCGGGGCGGCCTTTTTCAAGGCGCGCGGCGTTTGGCGGAGCGAAAAAACCGGCTTCGCGCGGGCAGCGCGGCCGGGCGCCGAAGCCCGCAAGTGTACAAGCGCTTTGCGCGTGGCTATAATCTTGCGCTTTGCCTTGCCACACCGCTACTTGACGCAGCGGGCGGCTTCAACCAAAAGGAGTGTGCATGCGTCACTACGAAATCATTTTGTTGATCCACCCGGATCAGAGCGAGCAAGTTCCGGCCATGCTGGAGCGCTACAAGGGCATGATCACCCAGGGCGGCGGCAAGATCCACCGCGTGGAAGACTGGGGCCGCCGCCAGCTGGCGTACCTGATCAACAAGCTCGCCAAGGCCCACTACCTGTGCCTGAACATCGAGGCTGACCAGGCCGTGATGGCCGAGCTGGAGCACGCCTTCAAGTTCAACGACGCCGTGCTGCGCCACCTCACGGTGCAGAAGAAGAAGGCCGAGACCGGCCCGTCTTCCATGATGAAGACCGTCGAGCGCGAAGAAGCCCGCAAGGCCAGCCAGGCCGAGCAGGCCGCCGCCTGATAGCGCACGGGGAGAGTGGACAACCACGTTGCCTTGACCGCCTGTATCGCCGAGGCCCAGCCTTTGCGCTACACCCCCGCCGGGTTGCCCGCGCTGGATCTGCGGCTCGAACACGGGTCGCGCCAGATGGACGCAGGGCAGGCGCGGGACGTCAAGCTGGCGATCAAGGCGCTGGCCTTCGGCACGCTGGCTGAGCGGCTGGCGCGCCAGAACCTCGGCAGCCGCTTTCGCTTCCAGGGCTTTCTGGCCATGTCGCGCAACGGCAAGTCGGTGGTGTTCCACATCCAGGATATTCAACAAGATTAATTTTCAAGAGGCTCGAAAATGGCCACGTTCAAGAAATTCAACAAGGACAAGCGTCCGAAGCGCAACACCCAGTCGCTGCTGTTCAAGCGCAAGCGCTTCTGCCGCTTCACCGTCGCCGGCGTCGAAGAGATCGACTACAAGGATGTCGATACCCTGCGCGACTTCATCGCCGAAAACGGCAAGATCATTCCCGCACGCCTGACCGGCACGCGCGCCATCTACCAGCGCCAACTGAACACGGCGATCAAGCGCGCCCGTTTCCTGGCCATGCTGCCCTACAGCGACCAGCACAAGATCTAAGGAGCACGAACCATGCAAATCATTCTGCTCGACAAGGTCGTGAACCTCGGCAACCTGGGCGAGATCGTCAAGGTCAAGGACGGCTACGCCCGCAACTTCCTGATCCCCACGGGCCGCGCCCGCCGCGCCACGGCTGCCGCCAAGGCCGAGTTCGAGGCCAAGCGCGCCGAACTCGAAAAGGCCGCCGCCGAGAAGCTGGCTGCCGCCCAGGCCCAGGGCGAGAAGCTGGCTGGCGCCACCGTCAAGCTGACCCAAAAGGCCGGCGTGGACGGCCGCCTGTTCGGTTCGGTCACCAACCACGACATCTGCGAAGAGATCAACAAGCTGGGCTTCCAGCTGGTCAAGTCGCAAATCCGTATGCCCGGCCTGATCAAGACCGTGGGCGACAACACCATCAGCGTGGCTCTGCACACCGACGTGGTGGTCGAAGTGACCGTTGCGGTCTACGGCGAAACCGCCTGAGCGACGGGTTTCCCGCTTGCCCTGCAAAAGCCGCCTCCGGGCGGCTTTTGTGTTTTCTGCCCGTCGTCCGTGCGGCTAGTACGATGGCGGGCTTGCCCCGAGGATTTCGATGTCTGCCGTGATGCCCCCGCTCGATGATGACTTTGCGCCCCCGCTGCTGGACCGCGAGGTGGCGCAACTGCGCGTGCCGCCGCACTCGATGGAGTCCGAGTCCAGCGTGCTCGGTGGCCTGCTGCTCGACAACAACGCCTGGGACCGCGTGGGCGACTTGCTCACCGACGGCGACTTCTACCGCCACGAGCACCAGTTGATCTACGCGGCCATCGGCGCGCTGGTCAATGCCAGCAAGCCCGCCGACGTGATCACCGTCTACGAGCAACTGCAGGGCCTGGGCAAGGCCGAGGAGGTGGGCGGGCTGCTGTACCTGAACCAGCTCGCGCAGTACGTGCCCAGCGCCACCAACATCCGGCGCTACGCCGAGATCGTGCGCGAGCGCGCCATCCTGCGCAAGCTGGTCACGGCCAGCGACGAGATCGCCACCAACGCCTTCAACCCGCAGGGCCGCACGGTGGAGCGCATTCTCGACGAAGCCGAGGCCAAGATCTTCGCCATCGGCGAGGAGGGCTCGCGCACCAAGCAGGGCTTCCAGTCGCTCGACACCCTGGTCATCGACCTGCTCGACCGCGTGCAGGAAATGGCCGACAACCCCGTGGACGTGACCGGCGTGCCCACCGGCTTCATGGACCTGGACCGCATGACCAGCGGCCTGCAGGCGGGCGACCTGGTGGTGCTGGCGGCGCGCCCTTCCATGGGCAAGACCTCGTTCGCCGTGAACATCGCCGAGCACGTGGCGCTCAACGAAGGGCTGCCCGTGGCCATCTTCTCGATGGAAATGGGCGCGGCGCAGCTGGCGGTGCGTATCGTCGGCTCCATCGGCCGCGTGAACCAGGGCAACCTGCGCACCGGCAAGCTCTCGGACGAGGAATGGCCGCGCCTCACCGAGGCCATCGAGCGCCTGCGCACCGTCAGCCTGCATATCGACGAGACCCCGGGCCTGACCCCGACCGAGCTGCGCGCCAACGCGCGGCGCCTGGCGCGCCAGTGCGGCAAGCTGGGCCTGATCGTGGTCGATTACCTGCAGCTCATGAGCGGCTCGGGCTCCAGCAGTTCCGACAACCGCGCCACCGAACTGGGCGAGATCTCGCGCGGCCTGAAGATGCTGGCCAAGGAACTGCAGTGCCCGGTGATCGCGCTGTCGCAGCTCAACCGCTCGGTCGAGCAGCGCACCGACAAGCGCCCGATGATGAGCGACCTGCGCGAGTCGGGCGCCATTGAGCAGGATGCGGACATCATCATGTTCATCTACCGCGACGACTACTACAACAAGGACTCGAACGAGCCCAACGTGGCCGAGGTCATCATCGGCAAGCAACGTAACGGCCCCACGGGCACCGTGAAGCTGTTCTTCCAGAAGAACCAGACACGCTTCGAGAACCTGGCGATGGGGGGCGACGATTATTGACAAAATCGGCCTCCAGCCCTTGCTGGGCAAGCGCTGGCAGCTCTTTTTTTGATAGTCTCGGAAATCCATGCCGCTCCAGGACACCACATCGACGCCACCTGCCACGCCGCGCCTCGCGGGCCTCGGTCCCGTGGCCGATGCGCGCACCGTGGTGCTGGTGCTGGGCAGCTTTCCCGGCGTGGCCTCGCTGCGCGCGCAGCAGTACTACGCGCACCCGCACAACCATTTCTGGCCCGTGCTGCAGGCGCTGTGGCCGCAGCACCCGCTGCCCGGGCGCGACGACTACGCCGCGCGCTGCGCGTGGCTGCTGGCGCGCGGCCTGGGCCTGTGGGACGTGTACGCCGCTTGCGAGCGCGAGGGCAGCCTGGACGCGCGCATCCGCAACGCCGCGCTCAACGACTTCGCCGCGCTACGCGCGCGCTGTCCGCGCCTGGCCGCCATCGCCCACAATGGCGGCGAAAGCTTCCGGCACGCCAAGGCGGTGCGCGCGGTGCTGGGCGACGGCCTGCCGTCGCTGCGCCTGCCATCGACCAGCCCGGCCAACGCCTCCTGGCGCTTCGAGCGCAAACGCAACGCCTGGGCCGAGGCCCTGGCCCCTTTTGGATTGGTGGACACCATTGGCCCGCAAGAAAACCGCCGCGGCTGACCTGCCCGAGGTCAGCGTCTCCGAGTACGGTAACGTACGCAACCTGCACCTGGGCACGCCGTGGATCCAGGGCTCGATGCGCCTGGACGACCCGTTCGCCATCGAGCTCGAATACGTGCAGCGCATGATGGCCTGGCTGCTGTTCGTCGAGCCCGCCAGCGTCGCCAAGCGCCACGCCATGCAGCTCGGCCTGGGCGCGGGCGCCATCACCAAGTTCTGCCGCAAGAAGCTGCGCATGTGCTGCACCGTGGTCGAGCTGAACCCGCGCGTCGAGGCCGTGTGCCGCGCCTGGTTCAAGCTGCCGCCCGACGGCCCGCTGCAGCGCGTGGTGCTGGCCGACGCGGCCGAGGAAATCCAGAAGCCCGAATGGCTCGGCACGGTGGATGCGCTGGCCGTCGATCTGTACGACCACGAGGCCGCCGCGCCGGTGCTCGACAGCGCGGAGTTCTACGCCGATTGCCGCGCGCTGCTGGCCGAGGACGGCTGCATGACGGTCAACCTCTTCGGCCGCGCCGCCAGCTACGAGCGCAGCCTGGCCAGCATGGCGCAGGCCTTTGGCGAAGAGGCGCTGTGGGCCTTCAAGCCCACGCGCGAGGGCAACACGGTGGTGCTGGCACAGCGCCAGCCCACGCGGCCCAAACCGGCCGAGCTGCGCGCGCGCGCCGAGGCGGTGCAGGCGCGCTGGGAACTGCCGGCCACCAAGTGGCTGCGCGTGTTCAAGCCCGTGGCGCGATAGTGGCGGGATAGAAACAGGAGGACGTCCCATGCATTCCACCCACCCCAAGGCCGAGGCCGCGCCCCGCATCACCGGCCCGCTGGACTGGCGCCGCGTGGTCGAGTGGCTGAAGGAGGACGGCGTCATCACGCCCGAGGAGGCGCAGCGCACCATCGCCCGCTGCTCGCAGGGCGAGAGCCACCAGCACCCGCTGGTGCGCCTGGCCAGCGTGGCCATGGCGCGTGCCGAGGGCGGCCGCCCGCTGCCGCTGGAGGAGTTGACCGAGTACGTGGCGCGGCGCAGCGGCCTGGCCTACCTGCGCATCGACCCGCTGAAGGTGGACGTGGGCCGCGTGGCCGACGCCATGAGCGCCAACTACGCCGAGCGCCACAAGGTGCTGCCGGTGCAGGTCACGCCGCAGGAGGTGGTGGTGGCCACGGCCGAGCCCTTCATCGACGACTGGGTGGCCGAGGTGGAGCGCCAGTCGCGCCGCAGCGTGCGCCGCGTCATGGCCAACCCGCAGGACATCCAGCGCTACATGGGCGAGTTCTTCGCGCTCGCCAAGTCGGTGCGCGCGGCGCAGAAGAGCGGCGGCAGCGCCAGCGGCAGCACCTTCGAGCAGCTCGTCGAGCTGGGCAAGACCAACAAGCAGCTCGACGCCAACGACCAGGGCGTGATCCGCGTGGTCGACTGGCTGTGGCAGTACGCCTTCGACCAGCGCGCCAGCGACATCCACCTGGAGCCGCGGCGCGAGCAGGGCGTGATCCGCTTCCGTATCGACGGCGTGCTGCACCCGGTCTACCAGATGCCCATGGGCGTGCTCAACGCCATGGTGGCGCGCGTCAAGTTGCTCGGTCGCATGGACGTGGTGGAAAAGCGCCGCCCGCTGGACGGCCGCATCAAGACGCGCAACCCGCGCGGCGACGAGGTGGAAATGCGCCTCTCGACCCTGCCCACGGCCTTCGGCGAGAAGATGGTGATGCGTATCTTCGACCCCGACAACGCCGTCAAGGACCTGGACGCGCTCGGTTTCGCGCGCCACGACGCCGACCGCTGGGAGGGGCTGGTGCGGCGCCCGCACGGCATCATCCTGGTGACGGGCCCGACGGGCTCGGGCAAGACCACCACGCTGTATTCCACGCTCAAGCGCATCGCCACCGAGGAAGTTAACGTCAGCACGGTGGAAGACCCGATCGAAATGATCGAGCCCAGCTTCAACCAGACGCAGGTGCAGCCGCAGCTCGACTTCAGCTTCACCGAGGGCCTGCGCGCGCTGATGCGGCAGGACCCGGACATCATCATGGTGGGCGAAATCCGCGACCTGCCCACCGCCGAGATGGCGGTGCAGGCCGCGCTCACCGGCCACCTGGTGTTCAGCACGCTGCACACCAACGACGCGCCCAGCGCCGTGAGCCGCCTGATGGAGCTGGGCGTGCCCAACTACCTCATCAACGCCACGCTGCTCGGCATCCTGGCGCAGCGCCTGGTGCGCACGCTGTGCGCGCAGTGCAAGCAGCGCGACGAAAGCGCGCGCATGGAAGACCTGGCCGAGGCCGTGCGGCCCTGGAAGCTCTCCGGCGGCTACCAGCCCTACAAGCCCGTGGGCTGCGTGGAGTGCCGCATGACGGGCTTCCGTGGCCGCATGGGCCTGTACGAGCTGCTCACGGTGAGCGAGGCCTTCAAGGACCGCGTGACGCAAAGCCCGTCGATCGACGCGCTGCGCCGCCAGGCCGTGCACGACGGCATGCGCCCGCTGCGCCTGGCGGGCGCGCTGCGCGTGGCCGAGGGGCTGACCACGCTGGAGGAGGTGGTGGCGGTCACGCCGCCGGTGGAGAAATGAAACACCCCCTGAGTCGCCTGCGGCGCCTTCTCCCTCTCTCTACGCGCTGCGCGCTGCGGGAGGGGGAGCGCTAGCTCAGCGGCCTGGCAAAGCCAGCTCCGCGGCTGCCTGGCGTGGGCCGCGCCGGTTTCATGGGTGGGGGCGATTTTTAGAAAAATAAGCCTCCAGCCCTTTGCTGGCAAGCGCCAGCAGCTATCAAAACAAGAGTTCTTTTGCCGCAGCCCCGCGCTGCACCGGGAGGAGTGGATCGTGAGAGTCAAGAACCAGAAGGATTTCCTGGCCGGCCTGCTGTTCATGGCCGTGGGCTTGGCGTTTGCCTGGGGCGCCACGCACTACCCCATAGGGCGCGGCGCGCACATGGGGCCGGGCTACTTTCCGCTGGTGCTGGGGGGGCTGCTGGCGTTCATCGGCGCCCTGGTGGTCTTCAAGGCGGCGGTGATCCAGACCGAGGGCGGCAACAAGGTCGGCCCCTGGGCCTGGCGGCCGCTGCTGTGCATCCTGGGCGCCAACTTCGCGTTCGGCATTCTGCTGGCGGGCCTGCCCGGCCTGGGCATTCCCTCGCTGGGGCTGGTGGCGGCCATCTATGCGCTCACGTTCATCGCCAGCCTGGCCAGCGGGCCGCTGCGCTTCAAGGAAGTGTTCGTTCTGGCCAGCGTGCTGGCCGCGGGCAGCAGCCTGGCCTTCGTCGAGCTGCTGCAACTGCAGCTGCCGCTGTGGCCGGCTTTCGTGGCGGGGTGAGGCATGGACTGGCTGCAACACCTGGCCACCGGATTCGGCGTCGCCTTCACGGCGCAGAACCTGCTGTACTGCTTCATCGGCTGCCTGCTGGGCACCTTGATCGGGGTGCTGCCGGGCATTGGCCCGGTGGCCACCATCGCCATGCTGCTGCCCGCCACCTACGCGCTGCCGCCGGTGGCGGCGCTCATCATGCTGGCGGGCATCTACTACGGCGCGCAGTACGGCGGCTCGACCACGGCCATCCTGGTCAACCTGCCGGGCGAGTCGTCGTCGGTGGTGACGGTGATCGATGGCTACCAGATGGCGCGCGCCGGCCGCGCCGGGCCGGCGCTGGCGGCGGCGGGCATCGGCTCGTTCTTCGCCGGCTGCGCGGGCACGCTGATCCTGGCGGCCTTCGCGCCGCCGCTGGCCGAGATGGCCATCCACTTCGGCCCGGCGGAGTATTTCTCGCTCATGGTGCTGGGCCTGATCGGCGCGGTGGTGCTGGCCTCGGGCTCGCTGCTCAAGGCGGTGGGCATGATCGTGCTGGGCCTGCTGCTGGGCGTGGTGGGCACGGACGTGAACTCCGGCACGGTGCGCTTCGCCTTCGATGTGCCGGAGCTGATCGACGGCATCGGCTTCGTGGCCATCGCCATGGGTGTGTTCGGCTATGGCGAGATCATCGCCAACCTGTCCCGGCCCGAGGAGGAGCGGGAGGTGTTTTCCGCCAAGGTGCAGGGGCTCATGCCGACGCGCGAGGACTTCCGGCGCATGACGCCCGCCATCCTGCGCGGCACGGCGCTGGGCTCGGTGCTGGGGGTGCTGCCCGGCGGCGGCGCGCTGCTGGCGGCGTTCGCGGCCTACACGGTGGAGAAGAAAACCCGCCTGCACCCCGGCGAGGTGCCGTTCGGCAAGGGCAACATCCGCGGCGTGGCGTCGCCCGAGTCGGCCAACAACGCGGGCTCGCAGACCTCCTTCATCCCGCTGCTGACGCTGGGCATTCCGCCCAACGCCGTGATGGCGCTGATGGTCGGGGCCATGACCATCCACGACATCCAGCCCGGCCCGCAGGTGCTGACCCACAACCCCGAGCTGTTCTGGGGCCTCGTGGCCTCGATGTGGATCGGCAACCTGATGCTGGTGGTCCTGAACCTGCCGCTGATCGGCATCTGGATCAAGCTGCTCTCTGTGCCCTACCGCTGGCTGTTCCCGTCCATCGTGCTGTTCTGCGCCATCGGCGTCTACACCACGAACAACAACAGCTTCGACGTGTGGATGGTGGGCGCCTTCGGCCTGGCCGGCTATGTGTTCCACAAGCTGGGCATGGAGCCCGCGCCGCTGCTGCTGGGCTTCATCCTGGGGCCGATGATGGAAGAGTACCTGCGCCGCGCGCTGCTGCTGTCGCGCGGCGACTGGAGCGTGTTCGTCACGCGCCCGCTGTCGGCGGGGCTGCTGGCGGCCGCCGCGCTGCTGCTGGTGCTCGTGCTGCTGCCGGCGGTCAAGCAAACGCGCCAGGATGCCTTCACCGAGGATTAGCCCCACATACCCGCCCCGACCATGCACCACACCCCCCTTCCCGCACTGCACCCGCAACGCGCGCTGCTGCACAACGAGATCCATGCCCGCCCGCCCGAGGCCCTGGCGGCGCCGATGGCGATCACGCATGTCGTCATGTGGGCCGACGCCGCGCAGCGCGAGGCCAGCCGGGCCCATCTGGCGGCCCTGTTGCGCGACCACCACCAGCCGCTGCCGGGCGAGCACAACACCCACCTGCGCGTGGACCTCGGCGCATTCCGGCTGCGCTGGGAGCTGCACACCGAGTTCGTCAGCTGGACGTTCATGGCGCCCCTGGCGGCCGATGGCTTTGCCGAGCGTGAGCCCGTGGGCGCGAGCGAGAGCGTGCCCCGCGGGTGGCTGGCGCAACTGCCCGGCCAGTGTCTGTGCAGCCTGCACCTGTGGGTGCTGCCCACGCAGGGCTTTGGCAACGCCTCGCTCGTGCCCCAGGTGCTGCGCGAGGACACCCTGGTGGCCTCCACCGTGGCCGATGGCCATGGCGAGGTGTTCACCGACTTTGCCATCCATGCCGACGGCAGCTCGCGCATGGTGCTGCTCGCGGGCGGCATGACGCCGCGCCGCCTGGGGCGGCTGGTGCAGCGGCTGCTGGAGATCGAGACCTACCGCATGGCCGCGCTGCTGGGCCTGCCGGCGGCGCGCGACGCTGCGGCGGTGCTGGCCAGCGCCGAGCGCGAGCTGGCGGCGCTGGCCGAGGCCATCCGCAGCGCCGACCGCGACGCCGAGCCGGCGCTGCTGGACCGGCTCACGCGCCTGGCCGGGCAGGTGGAGAGCCAGCACGCCGCCACGCACTCGCGCTTTTCCGCCAGCAATGCCTACTTCGAGCTGGTGGACCGGCGCATCCGCGACATCGCCGAGTCGCGCCTGGCGGGCATGCAGACCATCGGCGAGTTCATGGACCGGCGCCTGACACCCGCGCGCAACACCTGCGAATGGGTGGCGCGGCGCCAGGACGGGCTGTCGCAGCGCGTCTCGCGCATCAGCAGCCTGCTGCGCACGCGCGTGGAGATCGAGCAGCAGCAAAGCAGCCAGGCGCTGCTGGGCGCCATGAATCAGCGCCAGGACCTGCAGCTCAAGCTGCAGTCCACGGTGGAGGGGCTGTCCGTGGCCGCCATCACCTACTACATCGTCGGCCTAGTGAGCTACCTGGCCAAGGGCGCGCAGAAGCTGGGCTGGCCCTGGTCGCCCGAAAGCACGGCGGCGGTGGCCATCCCGCTGGTGGCCGGCAGCGTCTGGTGGTCGCTGCGGCGCTTGCACCAGCGCATGTTCAAGAACCGCCATTGAAATGAAACACCCCCTGAGTCGCTTCGCGCCTTCCCCCTCTCTCTACGCGCTTCGCGCTCCGGGAGGGGGAGCGCTAGCTCAGCGGCCTGGCAAAGCCAGCTCCGCGGCTGCCTGGCTTGGGCTGCGCCGGTTTCATGCGTTACGGGCAGGGGAATGCGGCCCTCGCAGCAGGGCAGCCCTTGGCTTGCTGCCCTCGCGTGGGCTGCGCTGGTTTCATTGCGTCCGATAGCCGTCACAATGCGGGTTCCCTGTCTGTTCCCGGAGGGCCCGTGCGCCACCTGTTGTCGCTGCTGAAGGACGTCCTGCCCGCGTGCCTGCGCCGCTGGGCCGGCGTGGCCCTGCTGGCGTGGTGCGGCGGCGCGCTGGCGCAGGGCGGCGCGGCCCCGGCGCCGTACAAGCTGCGCGTGGTGGGCGGCCTGGCCGGGGTCAACCAGTACCTGCAGCACGAGGAGCCGTTCTGGACCCAGCAGCTCGCGCGTCTGAGCGAGGGGCGCTACAGCGCCGACATCGTGCCGTTCGACCGCGCGGGCGTGCCGGGCGCGGAGATGCTGCGCCTGATGCAGTTGGGCGTGCTGCCCTTCGGCACGGTGCTGGTGAGCGCGCTGGCGGCGCAGTACCCGCAGTACGCGGCGGCCGACCTGCCGGGCATCGGGGCCGACATGGCCGGCATACGCGCCGCCGTGGCGGCCTTCCGCCCCTACCTGGAAAAAGACCTGCGCCAGCGCCACGGCGTGGAGTTGCTGGCCATCTATGCCTATCCGGCGCAGGTGCTGTTCTGCAAGAAGCCGCTGGCCCAGCTGACCGACCTGGCCGGGCGGCGCGTGCGCGTGTCGTCCGTGGGGCAGGCCGATTTCGTCGGGGCGCTGGGGGCGCTGCCGGTGCACACCGCCTTTGCCCAGCTCATGCACAGCCTGGAGTCGGGCGACACCGAATGCGCCATCACCGGGACGCTGTCGGGCCACACCCTGGGCCTGTACCGGGTGACCCAATACCTCTACACCCTGCCCGTGACCTGGGGCCTGGCGATCTTCGCCGCCAACCAGGCCGCCTGGAACGCGTTGCCGCCCGACCTGCGCGCGCTGCTGCAGCGCGAGCTGCCGAAGCTCGAACGCACCATCTGGGCCGCCGCCGAGCGCGACACCGCCGACGGCGTGGCTTGCAACAGCGGCGCGCCGCAGTGCGGCCTGCCGCGCAAGGGGCGCATGGTGGCGGTGCAGCCCTCGGCGCAGGACGTGCAGAAAAGCCGTGAGATCTTCGAGACCGTGATCCTGCCGCGCTGGCTGCAGCGCTGTAGCGTGGATTGCGCCGCCGTCTGGAACCAGACCATAGGCCCGGTGCGCAACATGCGCGCGCCCGCAGCGCGATGACGATGCCCACATTCACCCTGGCGCGCATCCGGATCACCGTCTGGAGCCTGGTGGCGTTTTTCCTGGCGGCCCTGGCGCTGGGCGCCGCGCTGCTGATGCAGCGTATGCGCCAGGCCGACCTGGCCGACAGCGAGGCGCAGGTGGTGCACTTCGTGGCCGGGGCCGAGGCCGCGCTCAACCGCGTGCTGCTGGGCTTCGACGTGCTGCTGGCCAGCACCGACGAAATGCTCGGCCTGTCGGCCCTGGAAGGCCGCCCCGTGGACGCGGCCGTCGCCAGCCAGGTGCTGCGCCGCGCCACGCGGCAGAACCTGATGGTGCGCTTCGTGGCACTGCTGGACGAACAGGGCCGCGTGCTGGCGTCGTCCGACCCAGCGGCGGAGCAACTGGCCGTGGAGCTGCCCGAGCGCTTTCTGCGCCAGGTGCTCGACCCGCCCGTCGCCTCGATGGTGGTGAGCGCCCCCATGGTCAGCTTCGCCAGCTCCGAGCGCGTGCTCTACATGGCGCGCGCCGTGCGCCTGGAGGACGGCACGCGCTTGCTGGCGCTGGCCCAGGTGCCCGTGGCCATGCTGGTGCCGGTGCTGATGCAGAGCGTGGACATCGCCGGCCTGGAGGTGACGTTCGAGCGCCAGGATGGCGAACGGCTGCTGGCCGTGCCCGCGGCGCCCACGGCCCGCCAGGCCGCGCCGCAGCCCCTGCGGCCCGGCGCCCACTGGGGGCAGCAGGCCCGGCTGTCGCAGGTCGATGCGCTGGTGGTGGCGCAGCCCAGCCTGTACCCGCAGCTGTGGATTTCCGCCAGCCTGAGCACCGAGGCGGCGCTGGCCGGCTCGCACACCGAGCGCATGCGCGTGCTGTGGGCGGCCCTGCTGTTCGCCGCCATGGTGCTGGCGGCGGGGGCGCTGGTGCAGTCGTTCCTGGTGCGCATGTATGCGGCGCGCCAGGAAATCACCCAGGCCAAGGCCACGCTGGACCAGGCGCTGGGCTCCATGGTCAGCGGCTTCATGCTGCTGGATGCGCAGCACTGCGTGGTGCAGTGGAACCGCCGCTACGAGGAGCTGTTCCCCTGGCTCCAGGGCGCGCTGGTCGAGGGGCTCACGTTCGAGGCGGTGCTGGAGATCAGCGCGCGCTGCCAGCTCCCGGGCGCCAGCGACGCCGAGCGCCGCGAATGGGTGCAGCGGCGCATGCTGCTGCTGCACCACCCGGACGGCTGCAGTTTCGAGCAGTACCTGGCGCCTGGCCTGTACGTGCAGGTGACCGAGCGCCCCACGCCCGAGGGTGGCCGCGTCATCAGCTACCACGACGTGACGGAGCTGCGCCGCGCCAGCGCCGAGATCGAGTCGCTCGCGTTCTACGATCCGCTCACCGGCCTGCCCAACCGCCGCCTGCTGCTCGACCGGCTCGGCCAGGCCACGCAGCAGGTGCAGCGCTCGGGGCACACGGGGGCGCTGCTGTTCCTCGACCTGGACCACTTCAAGGTGCTCAACGACACGCGCGGCCACGAGGTGGGCGACCAGTTGCTGCAGCAGGTCGCGCAGCGGCTCAAGGCGTCGGTGCGCAGTTGCGACGTGGTGGCGCGGCTGGGCGGGGACGAGTTCGTGGTCATGCTGGGCGAGCTGTCGCCCGACCCGGCGCAGGCCGCGCGCCAGGTGCGGCACGTGGGCGAGAAGATCCTGCACACCCTGGCGCAGCCCTACACGCTGGACGAGCAGGTGCACCGCGGCTCCTGCAGCATGGGGGCGGCGCTGTTCAGCGACGGCAGCCAGAGCGCGGTGGAACTGCTCAAGCGCGCCGACATCGCCATGTACCAGGTCAAGGCCCAGCGCGGCAATGCGCTGTGCTTCTTCGACCCGCAGATGCAGGTGGAGATCAACCAGCGCGCGCGCCTGGAGACCGACCTGCAGACCGCGCTGGTGGAAGGCCAGTTCGAGCTGCACTACCAGCCCCAGTTCACCCTTGCAGGGCAGATGGTCGGCGTCGAGGCGCTGCTGCGCTGGTGCCATCCGCAGCGCGGCATGGTGCCGCCCGGCGAGTTCATCGCCGCCGCTGAGGACAGCGGCCTCATCGTGCCGCTGGGCCAATGGGTGCTGCGCCAGGCCTGCATGCAGTTGGCCGCGTGGCAGCAGGTGCCGCAGTGCGCCAGCCTGCAGCTGACGGTCAACGTCAGCGCGCGGCAGTTCCGCCAGCCGGATTTCGCCCAGCAGGTGATCGCCCAGGTCCAGCAGGCCGGCGCGCCCGCGCACCGCCTCAAGCTGGAGCTGACCGAATCCCTGGTGCTGGAGGACGTGCAGGACTCCATCGCCAAGATGCACCAGCTGCGCACCAAGGGCGTGCGCTTCGCCATGGACGACTTCGGCACCGGCCATTCCTCGCTGGCCTACCTCACGCGGCTGCCGCTGCACCAGCTCAAGATCGACCAGTCCTTCGTGCGCCATATCGGCCAGCAGCACACCGACGACGTGATCGTGCAGACCATCATCGGCATGGCGCGCACGCTGGAGCTGGAAGTGATTGCCGAGGGCGTGGAAACCGCGGCGCAGCGCGACTTCCTGGCCGGCCACGGCTGCACGCTGTACCAGGGCTACCTGTACGGCCGGCCCATGCCGGTGCAGGAACTGGTCGCGCTGGCGGCGCAGGCGGGGCAGGCACCTGGCTGAGGCTTCAAGCCAAATCAGCCTCCAGCCCGCTACCAGCAAGCGCTGGAAGCTATCAAATAAGAAGCACTCAAGCGCGCCTGGAAGTCACCACGATCCCGCCCACGATGAGCAGGAACGCCACGCCGTGGTACGGCTGCGGCACCTCGCCCAGGAAGGCGGCCGAGAGCACGGCGGCGAACAGCGGCGTGAGGTTGATGAAGAAGCCCCCCAGCACCGGTCCCGCGCGCTGCACGCCCACGCCCCAGAAGCGGTAGGCCAGGATGGCCGGGCCGATGGCGATGAAGGCCAGCCCCGCCAGCAGCGGCAGGCCCCACGTGGCCGGGGCCGGGTGCAGCGCCTGCTCCACGCCGGCAAAGGCGCCGGACCAGGCCAGGCCGAACACCATCTGCGCCATCAGGAAGGCCGACCAGTCGGTGCGGATCGACTGCGGCTCGCTGGTGCGCACCAGCAGCCAGCTGTAGAACGCCCAGGAGATCGTGGCCAGCACCATGTACAGGTCGCCGGGTACCAGGCGCAGGGCCAGCAACTGCTCCCAGCTGCCGCGGCTGAGCACTGTCAGCACGCCCGCCACCGACAGCAGCGCGCCCGCCACCTGGCGGCGCGCCACCGGCACGCCGAAGCACAGCGCGCCAATCACCAGCATCCACACCGGCATGCCCGAGCCTACCAGCGTCACGTTCAGCGGCGTGGAGGTCTGCAGCGCCAGGTACTGCAGCGCGTTGTAGTTGCCGATGCCCAGCAGCCCCAGCAGCGCATAGCGGCGCCAGTGCGGCCACAGCCCGCTGCGCGGCCGCAGCGCTCGCCAGGCCAGCGGCAGCAGCACCACGAACGCCAGCAGCCAGCGCACGAAGTTCAGGGTGATGGGCGGGATCAGCGGGCTCACGGCGCGGCCCACCACCGCATTGCCGGCCCATAGCAGCGGGGCGGCGACGAGCATGGCGACGGTGGCGGGGGAGAGGCGGGCGGTCATAGGGGGAGCAACTGTACCCGTTTGCATTTCCGCCTGCAGCGCGGGCGGCCGAAACATGGCACGATGGCTGTTTTGCCTCGGGCGGCCCCGCCCGCCCTCGTTTTCTCCAGGAGTGTGCCGCCCATGTCCCTCGCCGTCCAAATCCGCCAGCATGGCGGCCCCGAAGTGCTCGAACTGGCCGATCTGCCCGTGGGCGAACCCGGCCCCGGCCAGGTGCGCATCCGCCACCGCGCCATCGGCCTGAACTTCATCGACGTCTACCACCGCACCGGCCTGTACCCGCTGTCCCTGCCCGCGACCATCGGCATGGAAGGCGCCGGCGTGGTCGAGGCCGTGGGCGAGGGCGTCACGCACCTGCGCGCGGGCGACCGCGCCGCCTACGCCGCCAACCCGCCCGGCAGCTACAGCGAGGCGCGCGTGATGCCCGCCCAGGGTGTGTGCAGGCTGCCCGATGCCATCGACTTCGAGACCGGCGCGGCCATGATGCTCAAGGGCCTGACGGCGCAGTACCTGCTGAAGAAAACACGCCCCGCCGAAGGCCTGGAGCCGGGCGACTTTGTGCTGTTTCACGCCGCTGCGGGCGGCGTGGGCCTGATTGCCTGCCAGTGGGCCAAGGCGCTGGGCCTGCAGCTCATTGGCACCGCCGGCAGCGATGCCAAGTGCCAGCTGGCGCTGGACAACGGTGCGGCGCACGCCATCAACTACGCAACCGAAGACTTTGCTGCGCGCGTGAAGGAGATCACTGGCGGCAAGGGTGTGAAGGTGGTGTACGACTCGGTGGGCAAGGACACCTGGGACAAGTCGCTCGACTGCCTGCGCCCCTTCGGCCTGATGGCGAGCTTTGGCAACGCCTCGGGGCCGGTGCCGCCGTTCGCGCCCGGCGTGCTGGGCGCCAAGGGCTCGCTGTACGTTACGCGCCAGACGCTGTTCACCCACATGAGCTCGCGCGAAGCCACGCAGGCCATGGCCGACGACCTGTTCGCCGTGGTCGCCAGCGGGCAGGTGAAGATCCACATCGCGCAGCGCTACGCCCTGGCCGACGTGCAGCAGGCGCACCGCGACCTGGAAGCGCGCAAGACCACCGGCTCCACCATCCTCACGCTGCCGTGAGTGCGGCGCCGGCCTGGGTGGCGGCGGCGCGCGCGCGGGCGCAGCGGCCGCCGCGCGTGCCGCGCCTGCCACTGTGGGTGGCGGGGCAGGCCGTCGGGTCGGTGGAACCCGGAATTCTGGATGAAATTGCCTCCAAAGGCTTGCTGGACAAGCGCTACCAGCTATTGAAAGATGAGCGATCGGGCTGGTCGCTGCACGCTCCCGGCGAGGCCACGCCCGCGCTCGATGCCCTGGCCCAGGCGCTGCGCGCGCAGGGGCGCTGCGGCCCCTGGCGCAACGAGCAACTGGCCGTGTGCGACGCCCAGGGCCGGCGCATCGGCACCATCGAGCGCGGTGCCGTGCGCCCGCTGGGCCTGGCCACCCAGGCCGTGCACCTGGTGGCCCGCGCGCCCGATGGGCGCATGTGGGTGCAACTGCGCGCCTTCGACAAACCCAACAACCCGGGCCAGTGGGACACGCTGATGGGCGGCATGGTTTCGGCCGCCGACACCTTGCCGCAGGCGCTGGCGCGCGAGACCTGGGAGGAAGCCGGCCTGCGCCTGGAGGCGCTGCATGGCGTGGCCCATGGCGGGCACGTGCAGCTGGCCGTGCCGAGCGAAGAGGCCCATGGCTGCGGCTACATGGTCGAGCGCATCGACTGGTTCCACGCCACCGTGCCCGGCGGCATGGTGCCGCAGAACCAGGATGGCGAGGTGGAGCGCTTCGAGCTGCTGGCACCCGAGGCGCTGCTGGAGCGCCTGGCGCAGGGCGCCTTCACGCCCGAGGCGGCGCTGGTGCTGGCCGCCGCGCTGGGGTGGTAGCCCGGTGCGGGCTAGTGTGCTGTCCCGTAAATAACTGCACATGAAATCGCGTCTTCGCGCCCAGGGCGTCGTTGCAAATCCTCGTGATAGCTACGGCTATCACTGCGGTTTGCGCCTCGCCCTGAACACGAATCCATCGATTTCATTTTGTGCAGCTATTTACGGGACAGCACACTAGCTCTCCTGGCGTTCCCGGGCCACGCCGCGCACCAGGTCCCACACGCGCTGCGCCAGGGGCGAGAGGGCGCGGTTGCGCCGGTGCACCAGCACGATGTCGCGGTCCACGCGCGGCTGCAGCGGGCGCACCGCCAGGCGCGGCAGGCCCTCGGGCGGCAGCGCCAGCATGGGGATGACCGAGACGCCCAGGCCCGCATCGAGCATGCGGAAGATGGTGGTGGGGTGCCCGACTTCCTGCGCTACCCGGGCCTGCACGCCCTGCGCGGCCAGCGCGCGGTCGATCAGGCGGCGGCTGCCGGAGGCGTGGTCCAGCAGCACCAGCGGTTCGTCCGCGAGGTCGGTCCAGCGCACCTGGCGCCGCCGCGCGAGCCGGTGCGCGGGCGGGCAGGCCAGGCAGAACGGCTCGGTGTAGACCGGTTCGCAGTGCAGCGCCTCGCGCTCGCTGGGGTCGATGACCACGCCGAAATCCACCTCACCCGAGAGCACGCTGGCCAGCACGTCGTTCTGGATGCGGTCGAGCAGCACCACCTGCACGCCGGGCAGATCGCGCTGGCAGCGCGCAATGCAGTCGGGCAGCAGGTTGGCCGACAGCGTGGGGCTGCTGGCCACGCGTACGCGGCCATGCAGTGCCGTGGCCATGCCGCGCACATCGAGCAGCGTGGCTTCCAGGTCCTCCAGCACGCGCGGCAGCCGTGCGGCCAGGCTGCGGCCGGCGTCGGTGAGCTCCACCTCGCGCGTGGTGCGGTTGAGCAGTTGCAGCCCGAGCTGCGCCTCCAGCTCGGTGATGCTGCGGCTCACGGCGGGCTGGGTCAGGCCGATCTGGCTGCCCGTGCGGCTGAAGTTGCGCGTGGCGGCCACCGCGAGGAACACCTGGAGCTGGCGCAAGGTCACATTCATGCGCTGGAATCATAAAACCATCAGAGAAATCGATTTCTCTTTGGGCTGCGGCTGCGCTTCAATCGGCGCCTTGCTCCGTTTCGCCCTGCTGCCATGGCCCGCTCCCGTTTTCTGCCCGACAACTTCACTCTCGCACTGCTGACCACGGTGGCGCTGGCCAGCGTGCTGCCCGCATCGGGCGGCGTGGCGCGCTTTTTCGAGGGGCTCACGGTGGCGGCCGTGGGGCTGCTGTTCTTCCTGCACGGCGCCAAGCTGTCGCGCCAGGCCATCGTGGCGGGGCTGTCGCACTGGCGGCTGCACTTGGTGGTGGTGGCCAGCACGTTCGTGCTGTTTCCGCTGCTGGGCTGGGCGCTGCGGCCGGTGTTGCAGCCGCTGGTCACCCCCGATCTGTACCTGGGCGTGCTGTTTCTGTGCGCACTACCGGCCACGGTGCAGTCGGCCATCGCCTTCACCGCCATGGCGCGCGGCAACATGCCCGCGGCCATCTGCAGCGCGTCGGCCTCCACGCTGCTGGGCATCGTGATCACGCCGCTGCTCACGGGGTTGCTGCTGTCGCGCACGGCCGTCGCGCAGCACGATGCGCTGGACAGCATCGGGCGCATCATGCTGCAGCTGTTCGTGCCCTTCATTGCCGGGCACCTGCTGCGCCCGTGGATTGGCGGCTTTACCCAGCGCCATGCGCCGGTGCTCAAGTTCGTCGACCAGGGCTCCATCCTGCTGGTGGTCTACACCGCGTTCAGCGCGGCCGTGGCCGAGGGGCTGTGGCGCCAGATGCCGCTCCCCGCGCTGGCCGGGCTGCTGGTGGTGTGCGCGGTGATCCTGGCCCTGGCGCTGTGCTGCACCACCTGGCTCAGCCGCCGGCTCGGTTTCTCGAAGGAGGACGAGATCACCGTCGTCTTTTGCGGCTCCAAGAAGAGCCTGGCCAGCGGCGTGCCCATGGCCAAGGTGCTGTTTGCCTCGCATGCCGTGGGGGCCATCGTGCTGCCGCTGATGGTGTTCCACCAGATGCAGCTCATGGTCTGCGCCGTGCTGGCGCAGCGCTACGCGCGCCGGCCGCAGTCTGATCAGGGTTGAGGGCGTGCCGGGGCCGCGTCTTGCAGGCGGCTCGGCGCCAGGGTGCCAGTGGGCTCCAGGATCGGGTAGGCCATGGAGCACAGCAGCGAGTTGATGCGCTTGAGTTCCGTCAGCAGGTCGATGTGCAGCGAGCTGGTCTCGATGCTGGGCACCGTGCGGTCCGACAGCCGCGCCAGGTGCGCCGCCGCGTAGCTGCGCTCCAGGTCGCGAAAGCGCACCTTCTCTTCGAGCAGGCGCCGCGCGTCGCGCACGTCGCCGTTGAGGAACACGCTCATGGCCAGGCGCAGGTTGCCCACCAGGCGGCCGTGCAGCTCGGTGATCTCCTGCATGCCGGCCTCGGAAAAGCGAAAGCCGCGCTTGATCTTCTTGTCCTCGATGTCGATCAGCACGCGCTCGATGATGTCGCCGATCTGCTCCATGTTGATGGTGAAGCCGATGATGTCGGTCCAGCGCCGGCCCTCGCGCTCGTCGAGTTCGGAGCGCGAGATCTTCGTCAGGTAGTACTTGATGGCCGAGTACAGCTCGTCCACCGAGTCGTCGAGCTGGCGCAGCTCGGCCGAGAGCTTGAGGTCCCCGGTGCGGATCACGGTATACATGCCCGCCAGCATGGCTTCCACCAGGTCGGCCTGGTGCAGGGCCTCGCGCGCCGCGCACGAGATGGCCAGCGATGGCGTGGCCAGCGCCGAGGGGTCGAGGTGGCGCGGGCGCAGCGGGTTCTTGCTGGCCGGGTCGGCGGGCGGCATGAGCCGCGCCATGAGCGAGGCCACCCACTGCGTCATGCCGATGAAGCCCAGGCTGATGACCACGTTGTAGGCCAGGTGGAACAGCACCACGCTGGTGGCGATGTCGCCCAGCCGCGGGTGCGCGTGGCGCAGCCACAGGCCGATGAGCGGCGCCACCAACGCCACGCCCAGCACCTTGAAGACCATGTTGCCCCAGGTGACCTGGCGCACTTCCACCGAGGCCTTGAGCGTCGTCAGGATGGCCAGCAGGCCGCTGCCCAGGTTGGCGCCCAGCACCAGGCCGAAGGCCACCTCGATGGGCACGACGTGCGCGGCCGCCATGGCCGCGATTAGCAGCACGATGGCCAGGCTCGAATACGAGATGACGGCCAGCGCCGCGCCCACCAGCAGCTCGCCGAACAGGTCGCTGCTGACGCTGCCCAGCAGCGTGCGCACCACGGGCGAGGCCAGCAGCGGTTCGCTGGTCTCCACCACTAGGCGCAGCGCCAGCAGGATCAGCCCCAGGCCGATGAACACGCGCCCGACGCGCCCGGCCGTGGTGTCCTGGCGCGCCATGTACATGACCACGCCGACGAAGATGAACAGCGGCGAGAGCCACGACAGGTCCGTGGAGAACAGCACCGCCATGAGCGCCGTGCCCACGTCGGCGCCGCGCATCACCGCCAGCGCGGCGGGCAGCGAGATCAGGCCCTGGCCGACGAAGGAGGAGGTCATCAGCGCCGTGGCGGTGCTCGACTGCACCAGCGCGGTGACACCGATGCCGGACAGCGCCGCGCTGAAGCGGTTGCCCATGCTGCGCGCCAGCAGGCTGCGCAGGTTGGCGCCGAACACGCGCAGCACGCCCGTGCGCACCAGTTGCGTACCCCACACCAGGAGGGCAATGGCGGCCAGCAGGTTGAGCAGATGCTTCATGGGCGGTACACGGGTTCGGAGGGGCCGCAGCAGGGGATGCCCCCTCCGCCGCGCAGAACATTGCAGCATACCCCGAATCGCCCCGTTGGCCCCGTTTGCCCGCTTCAGCCCCGCCGGGGCAGCGCCAGTGCGAGGATGCCCAGCAGCACCGCCAGCGCGCCCAGCGCCTGCCGCGCCCCCACGGCCTCGCCCAGCCAGAGCGCCGCCAGCGCCACGGCCGTGAGTGGCGCCACGGCGGTGAAGGCCGCCGCCTCGCTGCCGGCCACACGCGCGGCGCCCGCGTACCAGAGCAGGAACCCGCCCACCGTGGGCACCAGCGCATACCAGACCACGGCGGCGATGGCCGCGGGCGGCGGCAGCACGGCAGCGGGCAGTTCGAGCGCCGCGAAGGGCAGGGCGACCAGCAGGCCCAGCCCCGCCATGGCCGTGGCCTGCGCCAGCGGCGGCAGCGGCCGGGCCATGCGCTTGTGCAGCAGGATGAAGGCGCTTTCGCACACCACAGCCGCCAGCACCAGGGGCACGCCGGGCGATGCGGCGAGCGCCCGCCCGTTCCTGGCCACGGCCATCACGCCGCCCGTGGCCAGCAGCACCGCGAGCCACAGGCGCAGGCCGGGCCGCTCGCCCAGCACCGCGGCCGAGAACAGCGCCGCCATCGCGGGCAGCGTGCCGATGAGCACGCCCGCGTCCGCCGCCGGCAGGTGGGCCATGCCTGCGACGAGAAATGCCGTGTAGCCCACGCTGCCCGCTGCTGCCTGCAGCGTGAGCAGCGCGCCCTCGCGGCGCGTGAGCGCGGGCCAGCGCTCGCCGCGCAGCCGGGCCAGCGCCAGCAGCACGGGCAGCGCCAGGGCCAGCCGCAGCGCGGTGGCGAGGAAAGGGGGGATGCTGCCCGCCATGAGCTTGGAAGCGATCACCGTCGATCCGACGGTCGTCATGGCGAGCGCGAGCAGCAGGTATCCGGCAAGGCGTGGAGGCATGGTCAAAAAGCCCTCACGCTACGCGGCGGCGCGGCGTGCGTCTTGCACGATCTTGCGCTGCCCGTCCGGGCAGAATGCCGGGCATGGAACGCATGCAGGAACGGTTCGCGGCACAGGCCACCGGCTGGCCCGGCGTGCTCGCGGTGGAGGCGTCTTCCAGCCGGGCGCTGGGGCGGCACACGCACGACCAGTTCGGCATCGGCGTGGTGCTGCGCGGCGCGCACGATTCGGCCAGTGGGCGCGGCGAGGTGCGCGCGCGGCCGGGCGACCTGGTCTCGGTGAACCCGGGCGAGGTGCATGACGGCCGCCCGGTGCGCGGCGAGCCGCGCGCCTGGCGCATGCTTTACCTCGATGCGCCGGTGGTCGCACGCCACGCGGCGCTGCTGGGCCTGTCGCCCGGGGCGGAGTTCCAGCACCCCGTGCTCGGCGCACGCGGCGCGGCGCAGGCGTTCCTGCGGCTGCATGTGGCGCTGGCGAGCCCCGGTGCGGGCGAGGCGGCCCAGCAGGAACTGCTTGAGGTGTTGGCCGCGCTGTTCGGCGCGCCGCCCGCGCCGGCCGGCGCGTTTTCAGGCGCGGTGCGCCGTGCGCGCGAGCGCATCGACGCCGCGCCGCACGAGGGCGCGGCCCTGGCCGAGCTGGCGCATGAGGCGGGCCTGAGCCCCTGGCATTTTCTGCGCGTGTTCAGGGCCCAGACGGGCCTGCCGCCGCATGCCTACCGGCTGCAGCGCCAGTTGCAGCGGGCGCGGCGCGACCTGCTTGCGGGGCGGCCCATCGCGCAGGCGGCGCTGGATGCGGGGTTCCACGACCAGAGCCATTTCACGCGCCACTTCGTGCGCGCCTACGGGCTCACGCCGGGCGCGGTGGCGAGGGCGGTCAGCCCGCCTTCCTGACGCGCAGCAGTTCGTCGATGATGAGGCAGACCGCGCCCACGGTGATGGCGCTGTCGGCCAGGTTGAAGGCGGGGAAGTGCCGCCCGCCCAGGTGGAAGTCGAGGAAGTCGACCACGTAGCCGTGCTGCAGCCGGTCCACCACGTTGCCGATGGCGCCGCCGAGGATGCTGGAGAGCGCGAAGGCGAAAAGCCGTTGCCCGGGGTGCTGGCGCAGCTGCCAGACGATGAACAGCGCCGCGACCAGGCCGAATGCCGTGAAGCCCCAGCGCTGCCAGCCCCCGGCATCGGCCAGGAACGAGAACGCGGCGCCCGTGTTGTGCGCGCGCACGATGTTGAAGAAGCCCGTGATGGGGGTGGCGTCGCCCAACTGGTAGGCGCCCAGGATCAGCGTCTTGGTGAACTGGTCCGCGATGAACAGCACCAGCGCCCAGCCCAGCCAGGGCCACAGGCTGCCGGCGTTGGTGCCGCCCTTGCCCGCGCGCGCCATCATGCGTGCGCGCGGCTTTCGCCGCTGCCGTACAGGTTGCTGGTGCAGCGCCCGCACAGGGTGGGGTGCTGCGCGTCGTGGCCGACGTCGGCGCGGTAGTGCCAGCAGCGCTCACATTTGGCATCGGAACGGGTGCAGACGCTTATCTGAAGCGCGCTGCCAGCTACCAATTCAATAGCGGAAACGATGAACACGAACTTCAGGTCGTCGCCCAGGCTGGCGAGCAGCGCGTGGTCCTCGGGCGCGGCGGTCAGGGTGACGTCGGCCTGCAGCGAGGCGCCGATGCCGCCCGAGGCGCGCACGGCCTCGATTTCCTTGTTCACCACGTCGCGGATGGCGCGGATGCGCTGCCACTTGGCCAGCAGCCCTTCGTCGGCGTGGGCGATGGTGCCGTAGGTCTCGGTGAAGATCGACGCCGAGCTGCCGAACACCTTCCAGGCCTCTTCCGCCGTGAACGACAGGAAGGGTGCCATCCAGCGCAGCATGGCGTGCGTGATCTGGTGCAGCGCGGTCTGCGCGCTGCGCCGCGCCAGGCTGCGCGGCGCGGTGGTGTAGAGGCGGTCCTTGAGCACGTCGAGGTAGAAGCCGCCCAGGTCTTCCGAGCAGAACAGCTGCAGCTTGGCGACCACGGGGTGGAACTCATATACCTTGTAGTGCGCCAGCAGTTCCTCCTGGAACTGTGCCGCGCGCGTCAGCGCCCAGCGATCGATCTCCAGCATTTCGCCGAACGGCACGGCGTCGCGGGCCGGGTCGAAGTCGCTCACGTTGGCCAGCAGGAAGCGCAGCGTGTTGCGGATGCGGCGGTAGGCGTCCACCACGCGCGCCAGGATCTTGTCGTCGATGGCGAGGTCGCCCGAGTAGTCGGTGGCCGCCACCCACAGGCGGATGATCTCGGCGCCGAGCTTGCCGCTGACCTCCTGCGGCGAGACGGTGTTGCCCAGCGACTTGCTCATCTTCTTGCCCTGGCCGTCCACCGTGAAGCCGTGCGTGAGCAGCCCGCGGTAGGGCGCGCGGCCGAAGATCGCCGAGGCCAGCAGCAGCGATGAATGGAACCAGCCGCGGTGCTGGTCGTGGCCTTCGAGGTACAGGTCGGCCTCGGGGCCCTCGTCGTGGTGCATGCCGGCGTGCGTGCCGCGCAGCACGTGCCAGAAGGTGGAGCCGGAGTCGAACCACACTTCGAGGATGTCGGTGCTCTTGGTGTAGTGCGCCGCGTCCTCGGCGCCCAGGATGTCGGCGGCGCCCACGCGGCTCCAGGCCTCGATGCCGCCCTGCTCGACGATGGATGCGGCCTGGTCGATGATCTCCATGGTGCGCGGGTGCAGCGCGCCCGTGTCCACGTGCAGGAAGAAGGGCAGGGGCACGCCCCAGCTGCGCTGGCGCGAGATGCACCAGTCGGGCCGCCCGGCGATCATGTCGCGCAGCCGCGCCTTGCCGTTTTCGGGGTAGAAGCGGGTGTGCTCGATGGCCTCCAGGGCGATCTGGCGCAGCGTCTTGGCGGGCTTCTGCGCCGGGTCGGTGAACACGCCCTCGCCCTCGTCCATGCGCACGAACCACTGCGCGGCGGCGCGGTAGATCACCGGGCTCTTGTGGCGCCAGCAGTGCGGGTAGCTGTGGGTGATCGTGGTGGTGTCGAGCAGGCGCCCGGCCACCTTCAGCGCGTCCAAGATCACCGGCACGGCCTTCCAGATGTGCTGGCCGCCGAACAGCGGCAGCTCGGGCGCGTACACGCCGTTGCCCTGCACCGGGTTCAGGATGTCCTGGTAGTCCATGCCGTTGGCGACGCAGCTGTTGAAGTCGTCCACGCCATAGGCCGGCGCCGAGTGCACGATACCCGTGCCGTCCTCGGCCGTGGCGTAGTCGGCCAGGTAGACCGGCGAGATGCGGTCGTAGCCCTTGTCCATGGCGCCAAGCGGGTGCTGGAAGGGCATGTGGTCGAGCTTTTCGCCCAGCGCGGTGGCGAGCACCCGGCCTTCGAGCTGCCAGCGCGCCAAGCACTTCTCCACCAGGGCCGAGGCCACGATCAGCAGGCCGCGCGGCGTGTCCACCAGGCTGTATTCGAGTTCGGGGTTGACGTTGAGCGCCTGGTTGGCGGGAATCGTCCAGGCCGTGGTGGTCCAAATGACGATGAAGGCGTCCTTGTCCAGCCGCTCCAAGCCGAAGGCCGCCGCCAGCCGGGCCGGGTCGGCGGCGGGGAACATCACGTCCAGCGTCTGGCTCTGCTTGTCTTGGTACTCGATCTCGAACTCGGCCAGCGACGAGGCGCAGTCGAAGCACCAGTACACCGGCTTGAGGCCCCGGTAGACGAAGCCGCGCTCCATCACCTTCTTGAGTGCGCGCAACTGGCCGGCCTCGCTGGCGAAGTTCATGGTCTTGTACGGGTTGTCCCACTCGCCGAGCACGCCCAGGCGCTGGAAGTCCACCAGCTGCTGCGCGATCTGCTCGGTGGCGAAGGCGCGGCCCCGCGCCTGCATTTCATCGCGCGGCAGGTTGCGGCCGTGCTTTTTCTCGATGGCGTTCTCGATCGGCAGGCCGTGGCAGTCCCAGCCCGGGGTGTAGAGCGCGTCGAAGCCTTCGAGCTGGCGCGCCTTGACGATCATGTCCTTGAGGATCTTGTTCACCGCGTGGCCGATGTGGATCTGGCCGTTCGCATACGGCGGGCCATCGTGCAGGATGAACTTGGGCGCGCCGCGCCGGGCGGCGCGCAACTGCTTGTAGATGCCTTGCTCGTTCCATTCCTTCACCCAGCCCGGCTCGCGCTTGGGCAGGTCGCCGCGCATGGGAAAGGGGGTGTCGGGCATGTTCAGCGTGGCGCGGTAGGCGCTCGCGGGGGCGTTCTTGGGGCTGGATTCGGACATGGGGAAACCTTCAAAGGGGGCGCCCGGGCGACCGTGCCCGAGCCGAGGCTGCATGCGTGCGCAGGGAATGGCAAAGGGGGCGGAGCCTGCCCCGTCAAATTCGGTCGCGCGTGGTCTGGCGGCGGGTGTCGGTGTAGCTGGGGGCGTGGAACGTGGCGAACCAGGCGCGCGCGTCCTCGCAATCCTGGGCGATGCCTTGGGTGAGCGCCGCGAGGCTGTCGTACTTCAGCTCGTCGTGCAGTTTGTGCAGCAGTTCCACGCGGATGATTTTACCGTAGCCCCCCTGCGCGCTCAGGTGGGCCGGCCAGTCGAGGCAGTGCGTCTCCAGCAGCACGCGGCCGCCGTTCACATCCTGTGGGTCCAGCGAGGGGCGCACCCCCAGGTTGGCCACGCCGCGCAGCGGCGCGTCGGCCAGGCCATGCACCAGCACGGCGAAGATGCCGCTGGCCGCGCTTTTCCAGTGCGCGAAGCGCAGGTTCAGCGTGCGAAAGCCATCGCCCGCGCCCGGGCGCGACTCGGCCAACTGGCGGCCCAGCTTGCGCCCATGCACCACATGGCCGCTGATGCAGTAGGGCCGGCCCAGCAGCCGCGTGGCGGCCTGCATGTCGCCGCGCTCCAGCGCGTCGCGCACCGCCGTGCTGGACACGCGCAGGCCGTGCACCTCGTAGCTGTTCATGCGTGCCACGTCGAAACCCTGGGCCTGGCCCGCCGCGTCGAGCAGCGCGTAGCCGCCCGCGCGCTGCGCGCCGAAGCGGAAGTCGTCCCCCACCAGCACATAGCGCGCGCCCAGGCCGCGCAACACCACGTCGTCAATGAAAGCCTGGGCGCTCAGTCCGGCGAAGGCGGCGTTGAACGGCTGCACCACCACCTGCTGCACGCCGCAGCGCTCCAGCTCCGCCAGCTTGTCGCGCAGCGTGCCGATGCGCGCCGGCGCCAGCGCGGGGCGTTTGTGTATCTGCGCGAAATAGTCGCGCGGGTGCGGCTCGAACGTCAGCACGCAACTGGGCACGCCGCGCAGGGAGGCTTCGTTGTTGAGCAGGGCCAGCATGGCCTGGTGGCCACGGTGGACGCCGTCGAAGTTGCCGATGGTCAGCGCGCAGGCGCTGGCCAGGCCCGGCCGGTGAAAGCCACGGAAGATCTTCATGCTTTTATTTTGATAGCGGCTGGCGCAGTTCCATCAAGCGAAAGACGCCAATTTGTCATGGAATCAGAGTATATTGTGCAAGGCATATTCCATTCCCAGTACCCTTGCAGGAGGCGTGTGGTGAAGGTCTTGAAGCTGTCGGCCCAGGGGCTGCCCCAATCGTGGATTTCGCTGGAACAGGCGGTGTTGCACTACGCCGCCGATGAGGTGCGCTGGGAGTCCGGCGGGCAGATCGCGCTGTTCCGCGGTGGTCACAATGCCTGCACCGGAATGCAGTCGCAGATCCCGGTCAACAGCATCATCGGCACCAAGGGCGTGCCGGCCATCAACCCCTTCGACCTGCGGCCCGCGCTCACCAACAGCAAGCTGTTCGTGCGCGACCGCAACGTGTGCGCCTACTGCGGCGGCCACTTCCATGAGGGCGAACTGACGCGCGAGCACATCATTCCCCAGGCGCGCAAGGGGGCGGATCACTGGATGAACGTGGTCACTGCCTGCCGGCCCTGCAACCATCGCAAGGGACCGCGCACGCCGGAACAGGCGCACATGCCGCTGCTGTATGCGCCCTACGTGCCCAGCCTGTGGGAAGACTTCATCCTGCGCAACCGGCGCATTCTGGCCGATCAGATGGAGTTCCTGATGGCGCATGTGCCCAGGTCGTCACGGCTGCTCAGCTGACGGGTAGCGACGAAAAAACGCGGCCGGGGCCGCGTTCTTGGTTGGGCAGGGCTGAAAAAAATCAGGCGGCTGCCTTGCGCGCCATCACCAGGAAGCCCTGCACCGGCTGGCCTGCCTCATGGCGTATCACCACGTCTTCGACCTGCACATTCTCGAAGCCCGCCTGCCTGCACAGCTGCTGCACGTGGCTGCGCTTGTGGGCGTAGCGGCCGCTGTCCTGCAGCACCAGGTCGGGCCCGTCTTCCGGCGCGGTTTCGCAGGAAAAATAGAAATCGCCAGCGGACAGCAGGATGCGGTGGGCATCGGGAATGGCCTCTGCAATATCGCCCACGTAGACGAACACATCCAATGCGGTGATGACCTCGTAGATCGACGCCGGTGTTTCACGCAAGGCATCGAGCAGGTTGACGGTGTGGAAGCGGTCATACACGTCGTGGCGCGCCGCCTGTTCGATCATCTTGGACGACAGCTCCACGCCGATCAGAAAACCATCGAGCCTGCCCAGGCAGGCGCCGAGCAGGCCCGTGCCGCAGCCCAGATCCAGGACATTGAGATTCCGCTCGGGGAATCTCTCAAGGATCTTGTCGGCCACAACGCGAGGGAGGCGGTATCCGAGTTCCGTGACCAGGTGCTTGTCAAAACTCTCCGCCATGTTGTCGAACAGCTGGCGGTTCATCTCCAGCGGCTGGTGCGGCGGCGTGACGCCGTGGGCCAGGGCGTTGTAGTAGGCGTAGATGGAGTCGCCCGGTGCCAGCTCCAGCAGCTTCATCGTGTCCGCGATCGCCTGGGCGGGCTTGCCGGTGGCAAGCAAGGTCTTGACCCGGCCGAGCAAGGCATGCTCGTCCTTGTCGTTCTGCGCTGCCAGGCTGCTCCACTCCTGCAGCGCTTCCTCGTACCGGCCCAGGTTGTGCAGACCCTGTGCCAGCAGGCGGCGCAGCTGCACATCGCCGGGCACCAGCTCCAGGCCGCGGCGCAGGTGCTTCAGCGCCATTTCGGCATGGCCCGCGCGGTGGGCGATGTCCACCACGCCGGCCAGCACCATCAGGTTCTTCGGCTCCAGTGCGGCCACCTTCTCGGCCGTTTCCACGGCCTCCGGGAACTGGTTCTGGCGTGCCAGCAGCAGCGCCAGCTCCAGCAGCCCGGGGCCCCAGCCGGGCGACATGGCCACGCACTTGCGCAGCGCCTCGAAGGCGCCCTTGATGTTGCCCGACTTCTCCGCCATCAGGCCGGCCAGCATGAAGATGCGCGCGTCACCTGGCAGGATGCGCTGCGCCTGGTTCAGCGTCTGCGCGGCTTCGCGCAATGCGCCCTCTGCAATCTGGGTGCGGGCGGTTTCGAGGTATTTGCGGATGGGATCGGCGTGGACGGCAGTGGCGCTCATGGACGGCTGGATAGGGAGGGGCAAACCAGCCATTATCCGGGATTCGCCGTGGCGCCATCGCGGCCTTCGTGGCCATCGCGCAGCGGCGGCAGGACCAGCGTGAAGCAGGTGCCTTGTCCGGGCGTCGAATCCACCCGCACGTCGCCGCCATGCAACTGCGCCACGCGGCGCGCCACCCACAGGCCCAGGCCGAAGCCCCGTGTCTGGTCCGCGCGGCGGCCGCGCTCGAAGCGCTCGAAGATGCGCTGGACTTCCTCGGGCGCGAGGCCTGGTCCTTCGTCGGCCACCGACAGCTCCAGGGCGCCGCCCGATCCCATACGCGCCGCCACTGCGATGTCGCCCGCCTTGGCGTGCTTGACGGCGTTGTCCACCAGGTTGGACAGTGCGATGTGCACCAGCGTGGTATCGCAGGGCCAGGTGGCGGGGGCCTCCTGCGTCAGCAGGCGCAGGCGGTGGCGGCGCGACCAGTGCACGAGCTGGGCGGCGTCGTCCACCAGTTCCGGCACCGCAGCCTGGCCGGGATGCAGCTTGAAGCCGGGCGCGTCCAGGCGGTCGTTCACCAGGCAGTTTTCCACCAGCGCCGTCAGGCGCCGGCAGGCACGCCGGATCTGCGCCGCGCGCTCGACCTGGGGGCCTATCTCGGGCGATGGAAACGACCACTGCTCGGTGGCCGCGCTGTCGATCACCGTGAGGGGCGTGCGGAACTCGTGGTTCACCATGTTGAAGAACTGGCGCTGTTCCAGGCGTATCTCGCGCTCGCTGTGCAGCGCTGCCTGCAGGGCGTTCTGGGTGTGCAGCAATTCCTCCGTGCGCTGGCGCACCCTTTCCTCGAGCGATTGCTCGGAGCGCTCCAGCGACTCCACCAACTGGCGCTGCCGCACCACCGATGCGCGGAACTGCTGCACCAGGCGCAGTCCCACGGCCACCGCGAGCACGATGTTGAGCAGCAGCGCCATGAGCTGCCAGTACGTGCTCGTGTGGACGGCGGCGGGCATGAACCCCATGGCCGCGAGGGTCACGTAGCCGCCCATCAGCGCATAGGTGGTGTAGGGCACCATCAGCAGGATGCCCACCGTCGAGGGCCCGTCGCGGCGCATGTCGGTCCAGCCCACCCAGGTCGCCAACGTGCTGGAAATCCAGGGAACGGCGATGGCGAATGCCGCGAACGTCGTGTACCAGCCCAGCGCGATGCTGGCGATGGCCGCCAGCGACGCCAGGGCCATGGCGGCCAGCACCTTGTCCACCCGCCGCCAGCGCGTGCCGCGCGTCAGGACTTCGCGCACCTGCCAGGCCGAAGCCGCGGGCAGCAGGAAAACGCCCACGCTCACCAGCCTGTCGCTCCAGTGCGACCATGCCTCGGGCAGCCAGAGCAGCGCATAGCCCTGCACGTTGACGCTGTGCATGAACGCCATCGCGGAAAACGCCGTCATGGCGGTGAGTGCCGGAATGCGCAGCGCCAGCGCGGCCCCGCCCAGCAGCAGGGCCAGCAGCAGGTTGATGCCCAGGTGCGCCCCCGCTGCCCATTCCACGCTGGCCAGGTGCGCGATCAGCTCGGTGTTGCGCTGCACCACGGCATACGCGTGGGAGGCACTCGTGGTCTGCACGCGCAGGATCAGCGGCTGCCCCTCGGTGAAGGGAAACAGCAGTTGCCGCGTGCGCACCCGATGCGCCACGGGCACGGTGTCGCCGCTGTCGCGCCCCTGCCATGCGGCGTCTTGGCCGCTGGGCTGGTACAACGTGACCTTGTCCAGGTAGGCAGGGGTGACCTCCAGCCACAGCGGGTCGTGCGGGTCGCCCGCAACTGGCGGCGCACTGGCGCGTAGCCAGTACACGCTGTGGCTGTAGCCCTGGTTCAGGGGGCCATGCAGCAGCGTGAAGGCGGAATCGGGCAGGCCAGCCACCTCGTCCACCGTGAGGCGTCCGGCAGGGTCTTCCAGCAATTGAACCGGGTGGTCAACGCCCAGGCGCACGCCAGCCGCCGGAGGCCACAGCAGCGCGGGACTGAAGATGCACAGTGCCACCAGCCCCAGGGATGCCGCGAGCCAGCAGATGAAACCGAGGACCGTCGTGCGGCTGAGCTGATCGTTGGGCATGGTGAAGCAAAAAATATAGCGCCCGGCGCTGGCTGCAAAAGGCTTAGTGCCTGGTTTCTACCTTTTTTTATCCTCCGTCTCAGGCGCGTCGAACCTGGTTACGAGCGTGGATTGCTGGTCGGACGGGGATGGACATGACAGCATGACCGTAACGGCGGCCACTGCTTTGCAGGGCCATGGCTTCAATCCTTTGCCAGCAGGCGGGAGGGGTATGTATCAGGGTGTGGCTTTCACGCAACGAATTTGCGTATGCTCCTGTTCAGCAAGTGGAGGACACCGTGCTGTCTTCGCTCTGTGTCCCTCGCCCAGGCGACTGGGCTCAAGAACCACAGGCCGAAAAGGGTTTCCGCATGTTAACAAATGTTAATTCGCTAGGAATGTGAGTTTTGGTGAGTGTTTGTGCATGACACCTCGCAAACGTATCAATGGACAATCTGGCCATCATTGAATTTCACCATGCAACAATCCCCCGTGCACAAACCAGACATTGCCGTGGTCGAGGACGACGAAGACATTCGTTCCAACGTCTGCCGCTTTCTGGAAAAGACCGGCATGCGGCCATGGGGGGCAGAGTCTGCTGAAGACTTCTACGTGCGCCTGCTGACCGAGCGCGCCGACTTGGTCATCGTTGACCTGGGCTTGCCTGGAGAGGGCGGACTGAGCCTGGTGCGCCGCCTGGCCGGCCAGGGCGTTCCCGTGATCGTGCTCACCGCCCGAGGCGACTTGGAAAGCCGCATTGCCGGGCTCGACGCCGGGGCCCTGCAGTACTTCGTCAAGCCCACCGACATGCATGAACTGGTGGCGGGCATCCGCTCGCAATTGCGCCGGGCCGAAGTCCGCCAGCCCGCGCCGGAGGGGATCGCCACGCCCTGGCGCCTGGATGCTGCAGGCGCCCAACTGGTGGCCCCCAACCTGCGCACCGTGGGGCTCACCACCCGTGAGCTGGAACTGATGAGCCACCTGATTGCCGCGCAGGGCGCCCTGGTCACCAAGCAGGCGCTGGTGGATGCCATGGGCGCGGGCGACCTGGAAGGGGGCTTCCACCGCATCGAATCGCAGTTGACCCGGCTGCGCCGCAAGGTGCAGGAGGGCACCGGCATGGCGCTGCCAGTGCGTGCCGTGTTCGGCAAGGGGCTGGTGTTCGTGCCATGAGGGCTCCTCCTATGCCGCGTGCCGCCCATCACCATTTTTTGCCGCTGCCGCAAGGCAGCGGCTGTTTTCGTTTGTGTGTTTCCGTTTTTGTATCGACCAAGGAAGAGAAGGAGCAGCGATGACTATTGCCAATGTTTGGCGGTCACTCCAGGGCCAGGCCCGGAGGTGGTTGCCACCCAAGGGGGGTTCGGACCCCGCGTCGGGAGGGGGCGCACACCGCGCCAAGGTGGTGGCCTTGCTGGCCGTGTCGCTGTTCGGGGCGCAGCAGGCGGCGGCTGCCGATCCCTGGCCCGAGCCGGTCTGCAAGCTGAAGAACTACGACATCATCACCAGCACATTCCACCAGTCGGTCGCGCAGATGAACGACGGCGGCTGGAAGGTTTGGGGTGAAGCGGGCAATCCGGCGAATGCTAGTGCCGTCGCACCGCCAGTAGATATTGTCTTGCCTGTTGACGGCAATGGCCAAACACCCAAAGCGCTGCTGGTGACGGCAGGTAGCAACAGCAGCAATAACGTGCAAGACGTAGTGCTTGGCAACGATGGCAATTTCTACGCATGGGGTAAGAACGGCACCGTACTGCCTACCACCTATACCGGAGGCAATACAAATACGGTGAATCTGTTCAAGACGAGCCTTCTATTACCCTCGGGCGTCAGTGCTGGTGATGTCGAGATGCTGACGGCTGGCTATCACATCCTGACTCTGGTTACCAAACAAGGTGCAGCCTATATTCTGTCCAATGGTGCAGATGCTGCATTGTCAGCCAATGGTGGTACGACCACCACGGCATGGAGCCGTGTGCAGACTGCCGCAGGTGTGAATCTTGATAACGTCATTGCCGTGCGAGTTTTTGTGGGCACCAGCAATAACGGTGGCGCAGCGATTGCATTGACCAAGGAGAGCAATGGCACACGCAAGCTCTACACCTGGGGCAACAATTCCCGGGTGGTCGGTGGCGGCTCTGCCACTACCAGCCACAGCTACGCGACGGAACTGGCGCAGCCCCCAGCGGGTGCAGGCATGCTGCCCAAAATGATTGGTGTGACAGGACGGGGCAATCAGGCCACCTCGCAGTCAAGCTTCTACGTTCTATACACCACGGATCCTGACAATGTGGATTCCACAGGCACCATGTATGCCATGGGGCGGAATGACGAACGCCAACTCGGCGACTTCACTACCACCAGCCGCAATGCCTGGGCGCCAGTGCAAAAACCCACTGCGGGGTTCAATGCAACGACGGGTCTTTGGAACGGTACGACGCATGCGGACTTCACCGATGTGCGCATGTTCAGCGTACAAGAGCATGATTACGGTAGTTCTTCCACGGGCTCTGCGGCTCTGATCGTTGAGAATGGCGATGTATGGACTTGGGGCAGCAACAGCGGAGCCATGATCGGTGGAAAGGCCGACTCAGCCCAAATGCCAGCGGCCTATGCTGCTGAAGGTACCGATGCGCTTGATCCGGCCATTCGAGGCTATTTGATGGCCTCGAAAGGCAGCAGCAGTATCAAGGCCCGCTACATCGAATTGGGGGGGCACACAACGGCTTTCCTGCCCGCCAAAAAGCCCCAGTACTGTTACGTGGGCCACAAAATCAATGGCAGCATGGGAGACAACACTACGGATCCGGCTGAAACCAACAAATGGCAGTTTCAGTGCGAAGGCACGGCAGCCATCATGCTGTGCGGTTCGGATGCATTGATCGCCAGAGACAATACCTATGGTCCGATTACAGTGCCCGATGTCGCACAGGAAGTAGGCAACGCCTACGATAACGATGAATGGCAAGGCGACGTCGCTACTACCAGGATCGTTACCGATGGCGATACCACCACTTCCAAGGGCATCGTCGGCCAAGTCCTGACGCCTGCCACACCCATCAACTATGGACCCGTGCCGTATCTGGATACCGTTACGGGCAAGGTCATTGTTCCGCCTGGTACGAATCCGGGCGATTACGAGATCAAGTACCGCATCAAGGACAACCAGTTTGGTGACACCATTTATGCGGATGCGACCATCAAGCTGACTGTCTCCGGCATCAAGGCCATTCCCGATACGGCAACGACCACGCCGGGCACGCCCGTCACGACCAGCGTGATCAGCAACGACACGCACCCTGCCGATGACCCGCTGAATCCAGTGGTGGAACTTGTTGGCCAGCCGCCGAATGGCACCGTCGTCTGCAATAGCCCTGCAAATGGGCAATGTACCTACACGCCGAACCCCGGCTTCAAGGGCACCGACACCTATACCTACAAGGTCTGCCTGGCAGCACCCAAGGACAACCAGTGCGACACCACCACCGTGACGGTGGCTGTGGGCGAACCGCCCGCCATTGCCGCGTACCCGGATGCCGACGCCACCACGGTGAACGTGCCGGTGACGACCTCGGTGCTGGCCAATGACATCGCCGTGGGTGGTGCCATCGACCCGGCCAGCGTTCAGCTCGTGGGCAGCGCGCCTGCCGGTACAACGGTGACTTGCACCAATGGCTATTGCACGCTGACTTCCGCCACCCCCGGCACCTATAGCTACACCTACAAGGTGTGCATGGCCAACCCGAACCAGGCCACCTGCACTACCTCCACGGTGCAGGTGCTGGTGACCGCGGGCGCAGGCACCCCCGGCATCACGGCCGCGCCGGACTTCGACGCCACGCCGAAGAACACGCCCGTGACCACGACCGTGCTCTACAACGACAAGGCCGTGGACGGTGCGATCAACCCTGGCAGCGTCAGCGTGACGGGTGGCCCGGGCCATGGCAGCACGTCGGTGGATCCCTCGACGGGCAAAATCACCTACACGCCTGACAACGGCTTCGTCGGCACGGATACCTATACCTACCGGGTGTGCCTGGCCAACCCGAGCCAGGCGATCTGCACCACCACCACGGTGACGGTGAAGGTGGGTGACCCGGCGATTACCGCCCAAAACGACAGCACCCAGGTGCCCCCTGGCGCCACTTCGGTGACAACCCCGGTGCTGAACAACGACACGCCGGTGGGCGGTGAACTGGACCCGACCAGCGTCACCATCATCACCCCGCCTGGCAAGGGCACGGCTGTGCCGAACCCGGACGGAACCGTGACCTACACCCCGGGTGGCGGCTTTGACGGCACGGACGAGTACACCTACCAGGTGTGCTTGAAGAACCCCAAGGAGGCATGTTCCACGGCGAAGGTTTCGATCACCGATGCCAAGCCCGACGTGTTTGCCCTGATCCAGATGCCCGAAAAGGCCAACCCGGGCACCCAGGTGACGGCGTTGCTGACCTTCGGCAACCAGGGCCAGCAGCCTGCCGGCGAGGTGACCTACAAGGTGACAGGCCTGCCCCCGGGCCTGGGCACGATGGACTGCACCGGCGCCACCTGCACCTACGACAGCGCCACGCAGACGGTGACCATCACCGGCCTGCCCACCACGCTGGCGCCCGCGCAGACCCAGGAGGTGCAACTGCGCTGGACGGTGCCTGCGGATGCAGCCGATGCGGCCTCCTATACGCTGACGGCCAAGATTGCCACCACCACGGCGGGCAATCCCACCGGCAACGACCAGGACTCGGCGGCATTGACCGTGCAAAAGGCGCCCGCGCTGACGACGACAGAAGTCACCACGACTGTGCAGGTACCCCCTACCGCCGAAGCGGGCAAGCCCGTGAACGGCACGGTGAAGTACCTGAACACCGGCAGCGTGGATGCCACCGGCATGACCTACAAGGTGCAACTGTCCACGGGTACGCCGACGGTCAAGTACAAGGGCGTGGCCTGTGCGGTGGACCCGGGCACGGGGGCGCTGAGCGGCTGCGGCTTGCCGGCCACGCTGGGCAAGGGTGAAAGCCTGGAACTGGACGTGGTCTATACCGCGCCCACGGCCGGCGACACGCTGACGCTGACCAGCACCGTGGAGGCCACCAACGACACCGACATGACCAACAACCAGGCTTCCGGCCCCACCAAGGCGCTGCCTGCGGTGCCCGCGCCCACGCCTGACGTGACCGTGTCGGTGGCCCCACCGCCTACGGCGGTGCCCGGCACCCTGGTGGACGTGCCCGTGACCTTCGAGAACCTGGGACCGGCCACGGCGGAAGAAGTGGTCTACAAGGTGACGCTGCCTCCGAACCTGACGGATGTGTCGTGCACGCCCGCGACGTGTACCTACCACCCGGCCACGGGTGAGGTGACGGTGGCTGGCTTGCCCACGACGCTGCCCCCAGGCGGCAAGACCAAGCTGACGCTGACCTACAAGGCACCCAGCAACGGCAAGGTGAAAACCGCGGCCCGCGTGGACACCAAGGACGAGCCTGATGCCAACAAGCCCAACAACACGGCCGAGGCGGAAACCCGCATCGTCGTGCCGGGCAACCTGACGGTGACCAAGACCGTGTACGAAGACACGACTCCTGGCAAGACCGACACGGGCGGCTCGTGCGGTAACCCCGCCATTGCCAAGTCCGAGCTGCTGATCGTGGAGAAGAACCCCACGGCGCACACCCTGGTCTGGTGCTTCGAGGTGAAAAACAACGGCACTGAGTTCCTGGGCACGCCGGCGTGGGACGACCCGAAGCTGCCGGCAGGCACCGTGTTCACGCCCAAGGCGGGCATGACCCTGCCGCTGGCGCCTGGCGCCACGGGCACCTGGTACGCCAAGTCGGTGCATGACAAGAGCGTGCTGAACACCGCGATGCTGACCATGCCCGTGACCGACGGCGGCGGAACGCCTGTTCCGGGTACGCCCCCCGCGACCGGCACCACGACCAGCACGACCACCTTCGGCATGATCTACGACCCGCCGTTCGGCGTGAAAGTGGGCAACGTGAACGGCACCAACACGATCCGCTGGACCATGGTGTGGGTGAACGACAACGTGGTGGCCGCCAGCAACGTGACCGTGTCCGACGAGGTCAAGGCGCCCATGACGTACCTCAACGACGGTACGCTGGCGTGCGTCCCCGAAGGGACGACGACGGTGGTGTCGTGCACCTACGACGCGGCCACCAAGCGGGTGATCGCGGTGGCGAACTTCGGCGCGGACTTCGGGGAAACCGTGGCCACGGCGAAGAACCGTCTGTTCATTGCCTTCAACGTGTCGATTCCCGCAGGCGGGAGCAGCTACGAGAACCAGGGCGATGCATCGTGGACGCCGCCGGGCGCACTGCCTGGCGATCCGCCCCTGACGAGCAAGACGACCTATGTCCCGGGGGTGAGCATCACCCCGGTGACACCGGGTGGCGGCGTACCCACGGTCACGGTGCCGCCGGGCGCGGGTGGACATCCGACGGATCCGGGCGCCGTGGCCCCGACGCCGGTGGCGCCTCCGGCTCCGGCACCCACGACGCCGAAGTCGATCCCGGTCGATAACCCGCTGGCACTGCTGGTGGCCGCACTGGGCATCATGGGCCTGATGGCCCGCCAGGGCCGCCGGGCCCGGCGCTAAGCCTTCGCCGCAGGCCATGAAAATGGCCTGCCGACGGTGAAAAGCCAGCGATGCGCTTGCCGCGCATCGCTGGCTTTTTTATGCAGGGCGCTTTCCTGCGGTGATGGGAAAGTATCCAGAGCCAAAAACAAAACCCCACATGCACACAGGCATGTGGGGTTTTGCTTTGTACCGTGCGCGTGCCAGGAGCGTTAAGGTCTCCGGCAAGCCTTCTCAGCGCCGCCCGCCCAGCAGGCTGGCGCCGAGCTTGAGCAGGTCGCCTGCGTCGAGCTTGCCGTCGCCGTTCTGGTCGAGCAGGCTGCCCAGCAGTCCGCCGCCCAGGCCGCCTTGCTGTCGGGCTTGCGCGTGTTCCTGTCCCAGCGTCTGGCCCAGGGCCGAGGCGTCCATGTTGCCCGCCTTCACGCGGTTGGCCAGGTAGGCCATGACCATGGGGGCGAGCATGGCCAGCAACTGGCCCGCGCCGTTGCCCAGGCCGGTGGCCTGGCCGAGCTGGCTTTCGGCCTGCTGGCGGTTGCCGCCGAGGATGTGCCCCAGGATGGCGGCGCCGTCGCCCAGGCCGCCGCCTGCACCCCGGCCTGGCGCGGCGCCTGCGCCGCCCAGCACGGCACCGAGCAGGTCGCCCAGTCCGCCCAGCCCTTGCGGCGTGGCCTGGCCGTGGTCGCGTTCCAGGGCGTTGAACAGCGCTGCCGCGCCTTGCGGCTGGGCGGCGTTCTGGCCCAGCGCGCCCAGCAGCAGTGGCAGCGCGGCGCCGACGGCGGACTGGATCTGCTGGCTGCTGGCGCCCAGTTGCTGCGCCATCTGCTGCATGGGGGCGCCCTGGAGCTGGGCCATCAGCTCATCGGCCATGGATTGCGGTGCGGTCATCGGTGTGTCCTCTTGCGGCGGCGCGCCAACGTGCCGGGGCACCGTGCCCCGCCGCCGCGCCGGATGGTGCAGTATGCATGCGCGGGTGGCGCTGCATGCCTGGGGGCGGGGGGATGGGTGACAGTTCTTCACATTGCCGCCCGCAGGCATTGACGAGCCGTTATGCTGCCGCATGTGTTTGTTTGTATGAAGGGGATGCACGTGAAACCTTCTGAAGCCCTGGCCTCGAACCGTGTCGCGATTCGGCGTGTGGTCGAGTCTCACCGTGCCTGCAATGCCCGGGTGTTTGGCTCTGTTCTGTACGGCCAGGATACGGAGGGCAGTGACCTGGACATTCTCATCGACCCGATGCCGGAGACGACGCTGATGGACGTGGCCGCCATTCAAGTGGAATTGCAGCGCCTGCTTGGTATTTCGGTCGATGTGCTGACGCCCCGCGCCTTGCCTGATGCTTTCCGCAGCCGGGTTCTCTCAGAGGCTGTGCCTGTATGACGAAGGCGCCACGTGTTCCGGATTATCTTGGGCATATCCTGAGAGCGTGTTCACGATCTCCACGCGGGTGTGCAGGCGCGGAATCGGGCGGTCTGCGTTGTTGCAAATCCTCGCAATAGCAAGGCTATTGCTGCGGTTTGCGCCTAGCAGCCCATCCCGATCCGCATCCCGCACCCCTTCGCGCGAGATCGTGAACACGCTCTGAAGGCCATCGAGCGTATCGTCCGTTACACGGAAGGCATGGACGAGGCTGCGTTCCTGGGCAATGAATTGGTGCAGGATGCCGTCATCCGAAACATCGAGATCATCGGCGAGGCATCGAACAATGTCCTGCGCGTGGCGCCTGAATTCGCCGCGCGCCATGGCCAGATCCCCTGGCAGGTCATGTACACGATGCGAAACCGCGTTTCGCACGGCTACGACAAGGTGGATCTGGAAATCGTCTGGAACACGATTCAGGGCGACCTGCGTGGCTTGCATGCGCAAATTACCGGAGCGAGGATGGCTGAAGGCCAGCCCCCGGTGCTTTGACAGTCTTCTCTGCCCAGCACGCAAAAAGCCCCGCAGGCACAACGCCTGCGGGGCTTTTTGGCAAGTGCGGCACGAATCAGGCGAAAACGCCCGCCGTGTCCTGCATGCGGGCCGATACCTCGCCCAGGTGGTGCAGCGTGTCGCCCCAGGCCATTTCGAGCTGGGTCAGCGTCTTGAAGTAGTGGCTGCCGATGTATTCGTCGGTCACGCCGATGCCGCCGTGCATCTGCACCGACTGCTGGCCCACGAAGCGCATGGACTGGCCCAACTGCACCTTGGCCTGCGCCAGGGCGCGGCGGCGTTCCGGCGCGGGCGCGCCGAGCTTGAGGCTGGCGTAGTAGCTCATGGAGCGGGCCAGCTCCAGTTGCATCTTCACGTCGGCCGCGCGGTGGCGCAGGGCCTGGAAGCTGGCGATTGGCACGCCGAACTGCTTGCGCTGGTTCAGGTAGTCGAAGGTGAGGGCAGCGGTCTGGTCCATCACACCCACGGCATAGGCGCAGGCGCAGGCGATGCCGGTGTCCACGGCCAGCTCCAGCGCGGCCAGGCCGTCGGCGGTGAGCAGCGTGGCGGGGGCGTTGTCCAGCACCAGCTCGGCGGCGCGGCTGCCGTCCTGCGTGCCGTAGCCGCGCGCGGCCACGCCGGAGGCGGCGCGCTCCACGAGGAACAGGGCGATGCGGCCGTCCAACTGGGCGGGCACGATGAAGGCGTCGGCCTGATCCCCCGCGGATACTATGCTTTTGGTAGCTGTCAGCGCATGCCCCGTGGGCGTTTGGGCCGCTTTTGCCTCGCAAACGCCAAGGCGGTAGCGTGCCTTGCGCTCCTGGTGCGCGAGCACCACCAGCGCCTCGCCGCTGGCGATGCGCGGCAACCACGCGGCCTGCACCGCCTCGGGGGCGTGGTGCGACAGCACGCTGGTAGCGACCAAGGTCTGCGCCAGCGGCTCCAGCACGATGCCGCGGCCCAGTTCCTCCATGGCCACCATGGCGTCGATGGCGCCCTGGCCCAGGCCGCCGTGGGCTTCGGGCACGGTGAGGGCCGTCAGGCCCAGCTCGGCCAGTTCGCCGTAGGCGGTGCGGTCGAAGCCGCCGGCCGCGACGATGGCGCGGCGGCGCTCGAAGCTGTAGCCCTTGTCCACCCACTTGCGCACGGCGTCGCGCAGGGATTGCTGGTCGTCGGAAAAATCGAAATCCATGTCTTGTCTCCTCGGGGCCTCAGCCCAGCACGGTTTGGGCGACGATGTTGCGCTGCACTTCGTTGCTGCCGCCGTAGATGGTGGTCTTGCGCAGGTTGAAGTAGGTCGATGCGAGCGGCGCGTTGCCAGCCTCGCCGCCGGGGAAGTCGCCTTGCCAGCCGGCTTCCATGGCTTCCTCGATGAAGGGCAGGGCGAACGGGCCGGCGGCCAGCATCATCAGCTCGGCGTAGCGCTGCTGGATCTCGCTGCCCTTGATCTTCAAGAGGCCGGCGATGTCGAGCGAGTTCTTGCCGCTCTTCTCGTTCGACAGCACGCGCAGCACCATCATCTCCAGCGCCACCACGTCCACTTCGAGCAGCGCGATCTGGTCGCGAAAGCGCTGGTCGTCCCACAGGCCCTCGGCCTTGGCGATGCGCTTCAGGCGCTCCAGCTCGCGCTTGCTGCGGTTCACGTCGGCGATGTTGGTGCGCTCGTGGCTTAGCAGGTGCTTGGCGTAGGTCCAGCCCTTGTTCTCCTCGCCGATGAGCTGGTCGGCGGGCACCTCGACGTTGTCGAAGAACACCTCGTTGACCTCGCACTCGCCGTCGAGCAGCTTGATCGGGCGCACCGTCACGCCGGGGCTCTTCATGTCCAGCAGCAGGAAGGAGATGCCGGTTTGCGGCTTGCCTTCGTTGCTGGTGCGCACCAGGTTGAACATCCAGTCGCCGTACTGGCCCAGCGTGGTCCAGGTCTTCTGGCCGTTGACGATGTACTTGTCGCCCACGCGCTCGGCGCGCGTCTTGACGCTCGCCAGGTCCGAGCCCGAGCCCGGTTCGCTATAGCCCTGGCTCCACCACACTTCGCCGCTGGCGATGCCGGGCAGGAAGCGCTGCTGCTGCGCGGGCGTGCCGTAGGCCATGATGACCGGCGCCACCATCACCGGGCCGAAGGGGATGATGCGCGGCGCGCCGGCGAGCGCGCATTCTTCCTCGAACAGGTGCTTCTGCACGGCGGTCCAGCCGGGGCCGCCGAACTGCTTGGGCCAGCCAAAAGCCAGCCAGCCCTTCTTGCCAAGAATCCTGGCCCAGCCCTGCATGTCCTCGCGCGTCAGGCGCAGGGCGTTGTGGACTTTGTGGGAAATGTGCGCGGGCAAATTGGCGCGCACCCAGGCGCGTACCTCTTCGCGGAACGCTTGCTCTTCGGGGGTGAATGCGAGATCCATGCGTGTGTCTCCTGTAGGGCGTTATTTGTAGCACGGTCGTTCGTTTTATTCCTGTCCGGGTGGCGACATGGGGGCATCAATGCCTGATCCGGTGCCTGGTTCCGTGCCCGGCTCCACGCCCAGTTCCGTGCACAGGCGGCGCACCGTGGCCTGCAGCGCGGCCACTTCGGCTTCTAGCGCTTCCACGCGCGCCTGTAGGGCGCTGCTGGCCGGGGCGCCGGGGCTGGCGGCGGCCTGCAGCGCCTCCACGTCCACCGGGCCGCACAGCAGGTGCGCCCAGCGCGGCTCGCGCGCGCCGGGCGCGCGCGGCAGCAGTACCACGAGCGGGCCGCCTTTCTCGTCGCTGCGCTCTTGCAGCTCGTCGAGGAAGGCCTCGACCGAGGAAATGTCAGCAAAGCGGTACCAGCGCTCGGCGTTGATGCGCAGCTCGCCCGCCGTCTGCGGGCCGCGCAGCATCAGCAGGCCCAGCAGCACGGCCGACTGGTCGGGCACGCCCACGCCGCGCGGAAAGTTGTGCTCCCAGCGCGTGGCGCGCTGGCTGCTGATCTCCACCGCCAGCGCCATGCGGCGCAGCCCTTCCAATGCCTCCTGCGCCTCGGCGTCGGTGACCTGCATCACCGGGTCGCGGCTGGTTTTCTGGTTGCAGCCGGTCACCAGCGCGTTGAGCGTGAGCGGGTAGCTGTCGGGCACGGTGCGCGCCTTTTCGAGCAGCGTGGCGAGCACGCGGGCCTGCACGGGGGTGAGGGGCTGTTGGCGGGGATCGAAGGGCATGGCGGGATAATCCGGAGCAAATGAAAAACATCGTGATTTTGATCTCCGGCGGCGGCTCCAACATGGCCGCCATCGTGCGTACCGCGCAGCAGCAGGACTGGGCGCGCGCCCTGGGCGCCCGCGTGGCCGCCGTGGTGAGCAACAAGGCCGACGCCAAGGGGCTCGCGTTCGCGCGCGAACAGGGCATCGCCACCGAGGTGCTGGACCACAAGGCCTTCGGCAGCCGCGAGGCCTTCGACGCCGCGCTGGCCGAGGTGATCGACCGCCACGACCCCGCCGTGGTGGTGCTGGCCGGGTTCATGCGCATCCTCACGCCGGGCTTCGTCGCGCGCTATGCGGGGCGGCTGGTCAACATCCATCCCTCGCTGCTGCCGGCCTTCACCGGGCTGCACACGCACCAGCGCGCGCTGGAGGCCGGCTGCAAGTTCGCCGGCTGCACCGTGCACCTGGTGACGGCCGAGCTGGACGTGGGCCCCATCCTGGAACAGGCCGTGGTGCCGGTGCTCGAAGGCGACACGGCCGACACCCTGGCCGCGCGCGTGCTCACGCAGGAGCACGTGATCTATCCGCGCGCTGTGGCCGGGTTGCTTCAAAAACAATAGCTTCCAGCGCTTGCTGGGCAAGCGCTGGAAGCTATTTTCCCTATCAATCCTCCAGGTCTCAGACTTGCGCGCTCACGCTGCTGGCCGTGGTGCTGGCCGCGCTGCCGGAGGCGGCGATCGCCTCGTACTCGCGCTTGGCCTGTTCGGCCAGTTGCACCAGGTTCAGCGTCGTGCCCTGTTCCTGCTGCGTGCCGGTGCCGGCCTGGGTGGCTGCAGCGGTCAACTGGTCGATGAAGGTCTGCGCCTCGGTGCTGCTCAGCTTCTGGTCGCCATCGGTGTCGATGGCGGAGAACAGGGCCTGCGCCGCCTCCTGCGCGCTGCTACTGCCGGCCAGGCGCTCGGCCAGCGAGACGGTGCCGTCCTCGTTGGTGTCGAGCGGATCGTAGGTGGTGCTGCTGGACTGCGCGCCGCCCGGACCGCCGGGCCCACCCGGGCCACCGGGCGGCGGCGGGGGCATGCCCCCGCCCGCCGTGCCGGATGCCTGCTCCGACGGACGCCCCGCGTCGAATTCGGCCTGCGAGAGCTGGCCATCGCCGTCCGTGTCGAGCTTGGCGAACAGTTCATCGCTGCTGGTGCCCGTCTTGCTGGCCGTGCCGCCGGACATCTTTTCCAGCAGGCCCTGCAGTTCGTCCTGGCTCACGCTGCCGTCACCATCGCTGTCCACCTTGCCGAACAGGTCGTCGCCGGCCATGCCGCGCGACTGGGCGAACTCCATCGTGGTGGGCGGGGGCGGCAGCAGGTTCTTCATCGCGCTGCCCAGCTCCTCGCCGTTCAGGCTGCCGTCGCCGTCGGCGTCGTACTGCGCCAGCATGTCCTTGGCGCTGGTGTCCAGGCCCATGCCGGTCTTTTGCGCCACGTCGTCGATCAAGGACTGTAGCTCCGTGCCGTCCACGCCGCCGCTCTGGTCGGTGTCCAGCTTGGAGAGCAATTTTTCAGGGGTGCGCTGGCCCGCGCTGCGCTGCAGGCTGGCGCTCGACCAGGCGCTGCCAACGCTACTGATGCTCGTCATGGTGGGTTCCTTTCGTTCAGGGCCAGGACGAGCAGCCCCGGCCTGGAACCCATTCTTGAAGGAGCGCGTAAACCGGTGTTGTCCTGTTTGTACCGGGGCTGGTACAAAAGCCCATCCGAGGTGCCGAACTGGCGGGCAAAGGCCGCGCATATCGCCGCTTGCCGTGGCGGGCGCGCTTCCTACACTGGCGCGCCCCCGGCCACATTCCACGCGCATGTCCCACATCTTGGTCGTCGACGACGACGAAGACATCACCACGCTGCTGACCCAGTACCTTGCCCGCTTCGGCTTCACCGCCCATGCGGCGGGCGACGGCCCGGCGCTGCGCGCACAACTGGCGGCGCACCCCATCGACCTCATCGTGCTCGACATCATGCTGCCGGGCACCGACGGCCTGACGCTGGCGCGCGAGCTGCGCCAGCGCACGCAGGTGCCCATCATCATGCTCACCGCGCGCGCCAACCCCTACGACTGCGTGCTGGGCCTGGAGATGGGGGCCGACGACTACATGGCCAAGCCGTTCGAGCCGCGCGAGCTGGTGGCGCGCATCCAGAGCGTGCTGCGCCGCCTGGGCACGCGCGCCGCGCCGCCGCCCGGGGTGGTGCGCTTCGACGGCTGGGCGCTGCACCGGCTGGAGCGCCACCTGGTGTCGCCGCGCGGCGTGGTGGTGCCGCTGTCGAACGCCGAGTTTCGCCTGCTCTGGACCTTCCTCGGCATGCCCCGGCGCGTGTGCAGCCGCGACCAGCTCATGGAGCAGGCGCGCGGCCGGGCCATGGATGCGCTCGAGCGCAGCATCGACCTGCTGGTCTCGCGCCTGCGCCACAAGCTCAGCGACGACCCGCGCGATCCGTCCATCATCAAGACCATACGCGGCGCGGGCTACGTCTTCAACGCGCAGGACGTGCAGGGCTACACCGGAGGGCCGGCGTGAGCGCGGCGCGCCTGCGCGCTGCGCTGGCGCGCTGCCTGCCGGACACGCTGTTCGGCCGCCTGGCGCTGCTGCTGGCCGCGGCTGTGCTGGTGAGCCACGTGCTGGCGCTCACGCTGATGTTCGAGCTGCGCCCGGCGCGCGCCCCCCACCCCGCGCCGCCCCCGGCCTGGGCCGTACCGCCGGCCGGAACACCCGCGCCGCCGCTGCCGCCCGGCTTGCCCAATCCGCCCGAAGGGGCGCCGCGCACCGGCCCGCCGGCGCTGCATGCGGGCCTGCTGCTGGACGTGGGCGTGCGCCTGGGCGTGCTGCTGCTGGCCGCCTGGGTGGCCGCGCGCTGGCTGGCCCGGCCCATGGACCGCCTGGCCGCCGCCGCGCGCGAGCTGGGCCGCGACATTGCCCGCCCGCCGCTGCCCGAGGACGGTACGCGCGAATGCCGCGAGGCCAGCCGCGTCTTCAACCAGATGCAGGCGCGCATCCGCCGCCAGCTGCAGGACCGCGACCGTTTCGTCGCCGCCGTCTCGCACGACCTGCGCACGCCGCTGACCCGCCTGCGCCTGCGCGCCGAGGCCCTGCCCGATGGCGCCGAGCGCGCGCGCTTCGCGCGCGACATCGCCGAGATGGACGCCATGATCGGCGCCACGCTGGACCACCTGCGCGGCGTGGCCGCCGGCGAGTCCCTGGCGCCGCTGGATGTGCAGGCCCTGGTGCAGAGCATGGCCGACGATGAGGCCGACTGCGGCCACGCCGTGCAGGTGGCAGGCCATGCCGGACCCCTGCCCGCGCAGGCCGGCGCGCTGCGCCGCTGCATCGCCAACCTGGTCGGCAACGCCGTGCGCTATGGCGGCGGCGCCGAGGTCACGCTGGCCGATGACGGCGCCTGCGTGCGCATCGCCGTGCGCGACCACGGCCCGGGCCTGCCCGAGGCGGAGCTGGAGCGGGTGTTCGAGCCGTTCTACCGCGCCGAGGCCTCGCGCAACCGCGCGCATGGCGGCGTGGGCCTGGGGCTGTCCATCGCCCGCGACATCGCCGAGCGCCACGGCGGCAGCCTGCAGCTGCACAACGCCGAGGGCGGCGGCCTGCGCGCCACGCTGGTGCTGCCGCGCGCCAATTCGCTACTGAATGAATAGCTGCTAGCGCTTGATGGGTAAGGGCTAGAGGCTGTTTTCATTCAAATCCTCCAGGGCCGTGAAGCGCGGCTGGCGCACGCCGCCGATCACCACTGTTTCGGTGAACATCGCCGCCGGCCGCACCCACAGGCCGTGCGCGCCGTACCGCGCGCGGTACACCACCAGGGGTTCCAGCGTTTCGCTGTGGCGCGCGATATCCAGCACTTCATACAGGCCGCCCTTGTAATGGCGGTACAGGCCGGCGGGCACGCGGGGCAGGGGCGGGAGGTCGGCGTCGGAAGCCATGGGCGGTTTGGGTAGCATGTGCGGCTGCGGCAAAGGGGGCCGCGCCGCATCCTATGCCACCCCGGGGGGAGTTTCCATGGACCAGGCCGATTTCGTGCACCTGGTGCGCCTGAGCGAACACGCCAGCGCTGAAAACAGCCGCGCCTACCGCCGCGGCGTCGCGGCGTTCGCCGCGCTGGGCTATGCCTGGGTGCTGGGCTGCCTGCTGCTGGCCGGCGCGCTGGTGGCCTGGGCGCTGCCGCAGGTGCTGGCCGGGCGCTTTCGTTTCGCGCTGGTGTGGGTGCTGATTGCGGCGCTGGGCCTGCTGTGGACCAGCCTGCGCGCCCTCTGGGTGCGGCTGGACGCGCCCGAGGGCCTGCGGATCACCGCGCGCGACGCGCCCGCGCTGTTCGAGGCGCTGGAGCGCATCCGCCGCAAGGTCAAGGGCCCGCCGCTGCACGCCGTCTACCTGGACGGCGACTTCAACGCCAGCATCCGCCAGACGCCGCGCTGGGGCCTGTTCGGCGGCGCGGTGAACACCCTCACCATCGGCCTGCCGCTGCTCATGGCGCTCGACAAGGCGCGCCTGCTGGCCGTGCTGGCGCACGAGTACGGGCACCTGCGTGGTGGCCATGGGCGCTTCGCCGCCTGGATCTACCGCACGCGCCTGTCGTGGCTGCGCCTGCACGACAGCATGCGCGGCGACGCCGGGCCCGTGGCCGCGGCCACCCAGGCGTTCCTGGACTGGTACTTTCCGCGCTTCGCGGCCAAGACCTTCGCGCTGGCGCGTCAGGACGAGTACGAGGCCGACCGCATCGCCGGCCGCTTGCTGGGGCGCGAGGCGGCCGTGGCGGCGCTCATCGAGGTCGAGATCAAGGGCGCCTGGCTGCAGGCGCACTTCTGGGCCGGCCACTGGCGCGCGGCGGCTGCGCACGCGCTGCCCGTGGGGCCGTACCAGGCGATGCGCGGCCAGCTCGCGCTCGCGCCCGAGCCGGCCTTCGCGCGCGAGGCGCTGCGCCAGGCGCTGGCGCGCCTGAGCGGCGTGGACGACACCCACCCCGGCCTGCGCGACCGCGTCGAGGCCCTGGGCGGCGCGCCCGTGCTGCCCGACTGGTCGCGCCGCGGCGCGCTGGGGCTGCTCGGCGAGGCCGAGCGCTGGATCGCGCACTTCGACCGTGCCTGGTGCAAGGACAACGCCAGCGACTGGAAGCAGCACCATGCCTGGCTCGGCCGCGTGCGGGCGCGGGTGCAGGCCCTGGCCGCCGCGCGTGCGCAGGGCAGCGCCGACGAACTGGTCGAAGAAGCCACGCTGCGCCGCCAGCTCGACCCGCAGGCCCCGGTGCGCCCGCTGTACGAACTCGCCCTGCGGCGCCGCGACGGGCACCTGGGCGCCTTGCGCGGGCTGGTGCAGACGCTGCCCGAGGACGACCGCGCCGCGCGCCTGCAAGGGCTGCAGCGCCTGTGGGACGCAGGCGGCGACCAGCGCTGGTGGGCGGCGCGCACGGCCGTGGAAGAACTGGAAACGCCGCGCCCCGGCCTGGAGCACGATGCGGCCGCCCTCAAGCTGTGGCGCGAGCGGCACCGGCAGGCGCAGGAGGGCGAGGCGCGCGCCTGGGAGGAGCTGACGCAGACCCCGTGCTTCAGCCAGGCCGCGCCGCACGACCTGGGCGCCTTCGCGCTGGGCGAGGTGCAGGCCGAGCTGGCGCGCTGCAAGCCCGTGGCGGCGGCGTGGATCGTGTGCAAGCGCCTGCGCGAGTTTCCGGGGCGGCGCGCCTACGTCGTCTTCGTGGAGCTGCCCGGCCTGCCGGACGACGAGCGCTACCCGCTCTGCCGCGCGCTGGAGCGCGGCCTGAGCCTGCCGGGGCCGGCGCTCGTGCTGTGGGCGGGCGAGTCGCCCACGCTGCAGGAAATCCGCGCCCATGCGCATGTGCCGGTATTCACCCGCTGAGCCGGGCCGCGGCGCGCAATGGGACAATCGCCCCCATGCATCCCAAAGCCCTTCTGGACGCCTGCGCCGAGCTGGTGCGTCTGACCCTGACCTTCGAGCACCCGGCCGACGCCGTGGTGTCGCGCTATTTCCGTGACCACCGCGCGCTCGGCCCCCGCGAGCGCGCCACACTGGCCGAGACCGCCTACGCCGTGCTGCGCAGGAAGCCGCTGTTCGAGCAGCTCGCGCGCTCGGGCTCGGGCCCCAAGGAGCGGCGCCTGGCCATCCTCGGCTTTGCCAGCCAGCTCGACGAGCAGGCCCGCCGCGCCGACCCGCGCGCCCAGCGCGGTTCGCGCGACTTCCTCAAGAGCGCGCTGACGCCGCAGGAAAAGGACTGGCTCGACGCCTGCGACCGCGTGCGCGAGGACGACCTGCTCGAACCCCAGCGCCACAACCTGCCGCAGTGGCTGGCCGCGCCGCTGAAAAGCCAGCTCGGCGACGGCTTCTGGCCCCTGGTGGCCAGCCTGTCGCAGAGCGCGCCGCTCGACCTGCGCGTCAACGCCTTGGTGGCAAAACGGCCTGAAATCGAGAAGGAGCTTGCGCAGGCAGCTATTGAATCGGTAGCAACGCCGTATTCTCCCTGGGGCTTGCGCGTGCAGGGCAAGCCGGCATTGGCCAAGCTGGAGGCATTCCAGCGCGGCGCCATCGAGGTGCAGGACGAAGGCTCGCAACTGCTCGCGCTGCTGCTCGACGCCAGGCGCGGCGAGATGGTGGTGGACTTCTGCGCCGGCGCGGGCGGCAAGACCCTGGCCATCGGCGCGCAGATGCGCAACACCGGGCGGCTGTATGCGTTCGACGTGTCGGGCCACCGGCTCGACGCGCTCAAGCCGCGCCTGGCGCGCTCGGGCCTGTCGAACGTGCACCCCGCCGCCATCGCGCACGAGCGCGACGAGCGCGTCAAGCGCCTGGCGGGCAAGATCGACCGCGTGCTGGTCGATGCGCCGTGCTCCGGCCTGGGCACGCTGCGCCGCAACCCCGACCTGAAGTGGCGCCAGTCGCCCGAAGGCGTGCAGGAGCTGGCGGCGAAGCAGGCCGCCATCCTGGCGAGCGCCGCGCGCCTGGTGAAGCCGGGCGGGCGCCTGGTGTATGCCACCTGCAGCGTGCTGCCCGAGGAGAACGAGGCCATTGCCGAGGCCTTTTCCGCCGCGCACCCGGACTTCGTGCCGCAGGAGGCAGGCGCGCTGCTGGAGCAGCTCAAGGTGGCGCAGGCCGCCGGCCTGTGCCGCGGCGGGGAGGGCGGCCAGCGCTACCTGCGCCTGTGGCCGCACCTGCACCAGACGGATGGCTTCTTCGCCGCTGTCTGGGAGCGCAAGGCATAGACGCGCTGCCTGTCACGGCGCGCCGGGTGCCTGGGCGGCGCCCAGCACCTGCCGCAGCTTGCGCAGGCCGGCCATGCACTGGCGCCACGGCCCGGGTGCGGCGCTGGGCGGCTGGCTGGCCGGGGCTGCGGCATGCAGTTCCAGCGCGGCGGCGCCTGGCCCCGCGGGCGTGAGCCGCAGCCACAGGTCCTGCGGCGCGCGCCAGCCCTGGCCGGGGTACAGCATCAGCGCCTGCGGGGTGCCGGCCGCGTCCAGCGGGCGGATGGCGAGGCGCAGCGGGCCGCGCTGGCAGAACAGCTCGCTGCCTTCGGCCAGCGGCAGGCTCAGTTCCTGGCCGGGGCCCAGGCGGTGCGTGGTGGGGGGGCTGTAAGGGGTTGGCATGGCAGTCCTGGCGTGAGAGAAATCGATGCCGCCAGCGTAGGCCGGCATGCTGCAATGCAACAGACACAGCCCGCGGGCCGTGCACCGCAGCAGCGCGGAAAAGGGCGCGGCTGTTCCGGTGCTTGTGCGGGCCATCTGTATCTGTTGTGCTTGCAGGTTCTGCGGCAACATCCACCCCCTGCATGACGCGCCAGACCACCGCCTCCCCTCCGCCTGCCCTGTACCGCCAGCTCGCCGCCGAATACCGCCAGGCGATGGTGCAGGGCACCCTGCGGGCGGGCGAGCGCATGCCCTCCGTGCGCACGCTCATGCGGCGCCATGGCGTGAGCCTGTCCACGGCCCTGCAGGTGCTGCGCCATATGGAGGAGCAGGGGCATGTCGAGGCGCGCCCGCGCGTGGGCTACTTCGTGCGTGGCGGGCAGCCCGAAGGGCTGGCGCAGGCGCGCGAGCCGGACCTGAGCCGGCCCGTGACGCCGGTGCCCCAGAAGCGCTACGCCGGCATCAACGAGCGCATTTCGCTGCTGCTGGAGCGCGGCCGCCAGGCCGACGTGCGCGTGGACCTGGGCGGCGCCACGCCGCCGCCGGAGCTGTTCGACCGCGCTTTCCTGAACCGCACCGTGGCGCGCCTGCTGCGCGAGCAGCCGGACCTGCTGGTGCAGGGGCGCGCGCTGCTGGGCACGCACCCGGAGTTCCAGCAGGCCATGGCCCGGCGCGCCCTGGCGGCGGGCATGCGCATCGCACCTGCGGACGTGCTGGCCACCACGGGCAATTCCGAGGCCGTCAGCCTGGCGCTCGCCGCCGTGGCGGCGCCGGGCGACGTGGTGGCGGTGGAGTCCCCCACGTACTACGGGCTGCTCCAGGTCATCGAGGCGCTGCAGATGCAGGCGCTGGAGATTCCCTGCAGCCCGCGCACCGGGCTGTCGCTGGAGGCGCTGGAGCTGGCGCTGCGCACGCAGCCGCGCCTCAAGGCCGTGGTGGCCGTGCCTGAATTGCAGATGCCGCAAGGCACCCGCATGCCGGACGCGCACAAGGTGCGCCTGGTGGAGCTGTGCACGGCCCATGGCGTGGCGCTGATCGAGGACGATTCGTACAGCCTGTTCGTCGAGTCCGACCTGCCCGCGCGCCCCCTCAAGCACTGGGATACCCGGGGGCAGGTGATCTATTGCGAGGCGTTCAACAAGAGCATGGCGCCGGGCCTGCGCCAGGGCTGGATGAACGCGGGCCAGTGGCATGGCCGGGTGCAGATGCTCAAGTTCGCCCAGACCCGGCATACCCAGCCGCTGGCGCAGTTGCTGGCCGCCGCCTGCGTGGGCGCGCCGGCCCACTTGCGCAGCCTGCAGCAGCTCAGGCTGCAGCTGCGCCGCCAGCGCGAGGCCATGGCGCGCCTGGTGGCGCGCCACTTTCCGCTGGGCACGCGGCTGAGCCTGCCGCCGGGCGGCCTGTGCCTGTGGCTCGAATTTCCTGAAGGCGTCTCGTCTTCCGAACTTTTCACGCAGGCCCTGGCGCGCGGCATCCGCACGTCGCCGGGCAGCATGTTTTCCAACACGGGGCGCTACGAGCGCTGCATGCGCCTGGGCTGCGCCTTTCCCGTGGACGAGGCCGTGGAGCAGGCCTGCCGCGAACTCGGGGGGCTGGCCCACCGGCAACTGGGGCTGCCGCCGCGCGCGTGAGGCGGTGCGTGCTCAGCGCAGCGTGATGTCGATGCACAACTGGTAGCCGACCCCGCGCAGCGGCTGGATCGGGTTGTGCTCCTGGCGGCACAGGGGCTGCAGTTTCTTGCGCAGCCGGGCGATCAGCATTTCCAGCGCGGGGTTGCTGTGGGCGTCCAGGCATTGCTGCAGTTGCCAGCGCTCCAGGCGCTGCCCGGGGGCCCGGACCAGGGCGGCGAGGAACTGGACTTCGTTCGGCGTCAGCGTGGCCTGGCCCGGCGCACCGTGCAGCACCAGCCGGCGCATGTCCAGTTCGAGCCCGCCGGCGGCCGGGGCCGATGCGGCCCGCATGCGGCGCGCCAGCGCCTGGATGGCGGCATGCAGCTCCGCGGGGGAGGCCGGCTTGGTGATGTAGATGTCGGCGCCGTGGTCATAGCCGGCCGACTTGTCTTCGGTCAGGTGGCGCGCCGTGAGCATGATGATGCCGAGGTGCGGCTGCACCTGCCGGAGCCGGCGTGCCAGCGAGAGGCCGTCCTCTCCCGGCAGGTTCAGGTCGATGACCATGATGTCGATCTCCGCGCGGCCCGGCAGCTCCGGCACGGCTTCGGCGCAATCCACGGCGTGCACGCGGTGCCCGTGGCGGGCAAGGGCGTCCACGATGGCTTCGCGCAGGTCGCCGTTGTCCTCGACGACCAGCAGGTTCAGGGCGGCAGGTGGGGGCTGCGTCATGGCGCTGGTCCTTGCAGGGGCTGGGTGAGCGTGAAGACCGTGCACGCGCCTTCCGTGGCATGGCCGACGCGGCCGCCCAGGCGCGCCATGATGCCCTGCACCAGGTACAGCCCCAGGCCACACCCGCTCTGGCCCAGGGCGTTGGGGCCGCGGTAGTACTTCTGGCACAGCGGCGCGTCTTCCGGCAGGCCGGTGGAGCCGGTGTGGTTGACGACCTCGATGCGCACATGGGCCTGCCCGTTTTCGGCGGCCTCGGCCGTGCGCACCAGGACGGGGGTGTCCGGCGCCCCGTATTTCAGCGCGTTGTCGATGAGGTTGCCCAGCGCCATCGACAGCAGCACCGGGTCGGTGCGCAGCGCTGGCGCAGGGTGGGCGTGCGCCAGGCGCAGCCGCTGCGGCGCCTGGCAGTGCGCGGCGGCCTCCTGCACCAGGCCGTGCAGGTCGCAGGCGCGGGGATGGAGCGGCCAGCCCCCTTGCTCCATGCGATCGACCTGGCGGCAGCGCTCCACGATGGTTTCGATGCTGCCGATGGCGCGGTCCATGCGCAGGTGCTGTGCGGGGTCGGCCGGCAGCATGTCCAGCGTCCAGCGCAGGGTGGTCAGCGGGTTCTTGACCTCGTGTGTCAGCATGGCCATGAAGTGCTGCTGCTCCTGCAGCTTGGCCTGCTGCTCCTGCAGCTGCAACTGCGACCTGGCCAGGTCCCATTGCGCCTGCAGGCCTTGCCGGCGCAGCCCGCGCGAGCGCAGGTAGAGCACGCTGCCCATCATGCCCGCGCCCAGCAGGCCCTGGAGCAGGCCGCCCTGGAGGTTCCAGGCCGTGGCGGGTGCCAGGCCCAGCAGCGGCGCGAAGGTGGCCAGCAGCGACAGCATCAGCACGCCATAGAGCACGCGCAGCGTGCGCCGCCCCGGCAGGGCATCGCGCCGCGCGGCCAGCGCCAGCGCGAAGAAGACGATGCCCGCCGCCAGCACCACCAGGCTGTTGAGATGCATGCCTTGCAGGGGGCGGCCGCCCAGGCACAGCAGCATGGCCCAGGCGCTGGCGGCGATGAGCGCGTCGAGCACGCCGAGCAGGGCGCGCGGGGGCTGGAACAGGGCCAGCAGCTTGCGGTGGAAGGCCAGCGACACCAGCGCGGCGGTGCACGCCAGCGCGACGGTCAGCTCGGGCAGGCGGCGCGCTGTGGGCAGCAGCGGCGCGAACAGCCCGGTGATCGCCATGCCATAGAGCAGGTAGGCGGCCTGGGCCGCGGCGAACCAGGCCACCACGGGCTCGCGGCTTTGCAGATGGTCGTGCACGGCCCATACCAGCAGGGACGCCATGACCGAGAGAAACAGCCATTGCCCGAGCTGCACCTGCACATCGGCCCGCTGCGCCTGCAGCGGCGTCAGCGCCTGTACCTGCAGGATGGAGCTGCGTGTGCTCTGCAGCCGCAGGTAGTAGGTGGCCGGCGCTTGCGGGCGCACGGTGAAGGCGTGCTGGGTGGAGGTGTGCTCGCGCTCCATCCAGGCCGTGGCCTCGCCCGTGGCCCGGCGCGTCCAGTGTCCGGGGCGCTGCGGGTCGGGCTCGAACAGGGTGATGGCGTCGATGTGGGTGGGGCGGATGCGCAGCACGAGCGCGCCGCCATCGGCGCGCGGCCGTACCTCCAGGCGCAGCCAGTGCACGGCACGGGTGTAGCCCATGGCCAGCACGGGTGGCGCGGGGGCGAAGGCGCGCGCCGCGGCCTGTTCGACGTCGAGCGTGCCATCACGGTCTTCCAGCACGGCCAGGCGGGTGATGTGGTCCTCGCGGGCCAGAGCCGGTGTGGCGTGGCAGGCCAGCAGCAGCCAGAGCAGGAGAAGACGCGCAATGTTCACAGGCCCGATTCTAGGAACGGGGCGCCCGTCCCCCGCGCCGCGCCGCGCGCAGGCCCAGCAGCAGCATGGCCGCAGCCAGGGCGGCCAGCGCCCATTCCGACAGCGTCGGTATCGCCGCCGGGCCGCCCGCCGGAGCCGCCAGCGCAACGCCGGGACCGCCCTGGTCCACGATCACGCCATTGGCGGCCAGGTCGTCGTCGCCCACGCCACCATCGAGGATGGTCAGGGTCACGGTGTTGCCCGCGATCACTGCCTGGCTCGGGGGCATCTGGTACCAGTGCGGCGCCGCGCAGGCCGCGCCCGTGCAGTTGTAGCCTGCGGGGCTGGGGCCGTACTTCCAGTACACCGCGCCAGCAGGCAGGGGCTCAGGGTACGTGATGGTGAGCGTGGCGGCACCTGCGCCGCCGGTGAGCACGAAGTCGAACAGCGCGTGCGGGAAGCCGTAGCCCGGCGGCAGGCTGGGCGGCGATTTCGGGTGCCCGGTGACGGGAATGAAGCCTGCGGTTTCCAGCGCGCCGTTGCCCTGCGGTGCCAGCACCCAGCCGCCCGTGCCAAGCTCCACCGCGGCGAGGCCGGACTGGTTTCCCGTGGCGCCCAGGTCCACCGTGCAGGCGGCAGCGGTGCCGCCATGCGCGCCGTCGCAGGTCCAGGCCCATTGGTGCGCGGCGCGCGAGACGCCCGCGGGGTTGAGGGCGCCTGCGCTGCACAGGCCGGTGGTGGGCTTGAAGCTGGTGGCTGGCAGGCTGGCGCAGACGGCATCGACGGGGGCGGGCGCCACGGTGACGCTGGCCGTGGCGGTGGCCGCGAGGTAGTTGCTGTCCGCCGCCTTGGTGGCGGTCACGGCGCAGGTGCCCTGGGCTGTTCCGGTGAGCTGGCTGCCTGTCAGCGTACAGGGGCCGGAGTCGAGCTGGAAGCTCACAGCGCCCCCGCCCGAACCGCCGGTGGTGCCCAGGGCCGACGTACCGCCGACGGCGATGGCGGCAGGCGTGGCCAGCGCCGCCAGGGCGGCCTGTGCCTGCTTGGCGTAGGTGAACCAGGCGCTGGCGGCACTGGTGCCGCTGGGCGTGGTGACCAGCACGCTTTGGCTGCCCGGGGTGCCAGTGGGCGTGGTGGCCGTGATCGTGGTGTCGTTGACCACGTGCACGTTGCCCGCCGCCGCGCCGCCGATGGTGACGGCCGTGGCGCCGGTGAAGTTGCTGCCCGAGAGGGTGATGGCCGTGCCGCCCGCCGTGGGGCCCGATGCGGGCGTGACCGATTGCAGGATGGGGGCGGCAGGCACCACGGTGACGCTGGCCGTGGCGGTGGCCGCGAAGTAGCTGCTGTCCGCCGCCTTGGTGGCGGTCACCGCGCAGGTGCCCTGGGCTGTGCCGGTGAGCTGGCTGCCCGTCAGGGTGCAGGGACCGGAGTCGAGCTGGAAGCTCACAGCGCCCCCGCCCGAACCGCCGGTGGTGCCCAGGGCCGACGTGCCACCGACGGCGATGGTGCCGGGCGTGGCCAGCGCTGCCAGGGCGGCCTGTGCCTGTTTGTAGGCGAACAGGGTGTTGGCGGTGTTGGTGCCGCCCGGGGTGGTGATCAGGACGCTTTTGTTGCCCAGGGTGCGGGCGGGGGTGGTGGCGGTGATCATTGTGTCGCTGACCACGTGCACGTTGCCCGCCGCCGCGCCGCCGATGGTGACGGCCGTGGCGCCAGTGAAGTTGTTGCCGGAGAGGGTGATGGCCGTGCCGCCCGCCGTGGGGCCGGATGCGGGCGTGACCGACTCCAGGAACGGCGCCGCAGTCTGCAGGTCGGCCACCGTGCAGTTGCCCGCGCTATCGACCTGCGAAGGATCGACGGCATAGACACCGTTGCTGTTGACGGGCCAGCCGTTGCCATTGCTGGTGAGGATGGTGTTGCTGATGTTCCAGGCGGCGTTGTCCACCCCGGTGGGCCCGGCACCGTAGGTCTGGAAGGCGAACAGCGGCCCATAGGTGCCGACGGTCGGCGCGCCCAGGCGTCCGCCCAGGGCGGCGGCAAGGTTCTGCGCCAGCGTCTTGTTGCCCCACCAGGGCGCGTGGGTGATCGCGTAGGTGCACTGGTTGTAGGTTCTTTGCTGGGTGAAGGCCACGGTGTAGAGCGTGCCGCCGACCGTGAGTTCGACGGACGAATAGGCCCAGGCGCTGGGCAGCGTTGCCAGCGCGAGGGCCGCGGCACGCAGCAGCGTGCCGCCCAGCTTTGCCAGGGCGCGTGCAAGGTTTGGCGTGGAGGATGTCATGGGCGGGTGGCGAGGGTGGGTGTCGAAGCCCGCAACCGTAATGAAACGTACCGGCCCAAACCAACGCTGGCTAACAGGCGCGTGCCGCCTGCATGGGGCGTGGGTTGCCTGGCTGGCTGGCGGTGATGGGTTAACCTCGCCCCTTCACTCGGAGCCCGGGCGTGAACGCTATTTCCTTCCCCTTGATTCTTGCCGCCAGCCTCGGGCTCGCGGCCAGCGCCGCGCAGGCGCTCACCATTACCCATTTCTCGCCCCAGGGCGAAGTGGCGCGCGTGCGCCAGGCGGTGGCCAAGTTCGACGGCGCGGCGGTGAATTTCGGCGACCCCAAGGCGCCGGCGCCGCTCACCCTCAGCTGCGACGACGCGCAGGCCAGCCAGGGCCAGGGGCGCTGGACCAGCGAGCGCGAGTGGGTGTTCGACTTCAAGGCCGACCTGCCGCCCGGCGTGCGCTGCACGGCGCGCGTGGTGCCAGGGTTTAAATCGAGCGCTGGCGCCCCACTGGCGGGCGCTAAAAGCTATCAATTCAATAGCGGTGGGCCGTTCGTGCAGAACCTGCAGCCGGGCACCTACGAGGACATCGACGAAGAGCAGTTCTTCGTGCTGCAGTTCAACGGCCCGGCCACCACCGCCAGCGTGCAGGAGCACACCTGGTGCGTGGTGGACGGTGTGGGCGAGCGCGTGCCGGTGCGCCTGATCGCGGGCAAGGAGCGCGAGGCGCTGCTCAAGGCCCAGGGCCTGGACAAGCGCGCCGCCAAGGAGCCCTTGCAGTTCGCCACGCTGGCGTGCCAGCGCCGCCTTAGTTCGGGCACGCGCATGCAACTGGTGTTCGGCAAGGGCGTGGCCACGCCCAGCGGCATTGCCAACCAGGTGGAAAAGCGCTTCGATTACAAGGTGCGCGAGCCGTTCACGGCCGATTTCTCCTGCGAGCGCGAGAACGCCCAGGCCGCCTGCCTGCCCATCCGGCCCATGCGCCTGGCCTTCAGCGCGCCCGTGCCGCGCAAGCTGGCCGAAGGCGTGCGGCTGAAGTCGGCGCAGGAAACCGTCAAGCCGCGCATCGAGGACGCTGCCGACGGCGACAGCGTCGTGTCTTCCCTGGAGTTCGCCGCGCCGCTGGCGGGGCAAACCAGGTTCGAGCTGCTGCTGCCCAAGGATTTCAAGGACGCCTCGGGCCGCGTGCTGGCCAATCCCGACAGCTTTCCGCTGGCTGTGGCCACGGGCGACCTGCCGCCGCTGGCCAAGTTCGCGGCGGCGCCGTTCGGCATCGTCGAGCGCTTTGCCGAAGGGCCGCCGTCCGACAACCCGCCCGCGCTGCTGCCGGTGACGCTGCGCAAGGTGGAGGCCGCGCTGCAGGTGAACGGCCTGCAGGCGAACACGCTGCAGCCGCGCAGCGACGCCGAGATCATCGCCTGGCTGCGCAAGGTGCGGCGCTATGACGACTACACGGTGCCGCGCGCACAGGCGCGGCGCGACGTGAAGGGCGCGCTGCCCGCCGCGCTCGACGGGGACAGCGAATGGGTGCAGTCGCGCATGGTGTCGCTGCTGGCGGGGCAGGGCAATGTGAAGACGCTGGAACTGCCCCGGCCCGCCAAGGACGACCCGCGCCCCTTCGAGGTGGTGGGCATTCCGCTGCCGGTGGGCTTCTCGGTGGTGGAGATCGCCTCGCCCCTGCTGGGCCAGTCGCTGCTGGACGCGCGCCACGGCGCGCAGCGCACCATGTACGTGCGCACCTCGGCGCTGGTGACCAACCTGGGCGTGCATTTCAAGCTGGGCCGCGAGAACGCGGCGGCCTGGGTCACCTCGCTGGACAAGGGCAAGCCCGTGGCGGGCGCGCAGGTGCGCGTGTCCGACTGCGAGGGCCGCGAGCTGGCGCAGGGCACGACGGACGCGCAGGGCATCGCGCGCTTCGAGGGGCTGTCGCCCGAGCCGCGCACCTGCCAGGGCGAGGGGGAGTGGCGCAGCGCCTACTTCGTCAGCGCGCGCGCCCTGAACGAGGGCGTGCAGGACATGGCCTTCACCTGGAGCGACTGGCAGCGCGGCATCGAGCCGTGGCGCTTCAACGTGCCGACCAGCAACGAGCCCCGGCCCGACGAGATTGCCCACACCGTGTTTGACCGCACGCTGCTGCGCGCGGGCGAAACGGTGTCGATGAAGCACCTGCTGCGCACCCAGACCAGCAAGGGTTTCGCCTTGCCGCCGCACAACCCCGACACCCTGGTCATCACCCATGTGGGCAGCGGCCAGCAGTACACCCAGCCCTTGCAGTGGCGCGGCACGGCCACGGGCGGGCGCAGCGCGCAAAGCCAGTTCCAGATTCCGCCCGCCGCCAAGCTGGGCGTGTACCAGGTGGAGCTGCGCGGCAAGAACCAGTCGTTCGATTCCGGCAGCTTCCGCGTCGAGGAGTTCCGCCTGCCGGTACTCGAAGGGCGCGTGGCGCCCTCGGCCAAGAAGGCGCTGGTGCGCGTGCGCTCCGTGCCCGCCGACGTGCAGGTCAACTACGTGTCGGGCGGCGGCGCGGCGCACCTGCCGGTGCGCGTGTCGGCGCTGGTGCGCGGCAAGCAGCTGCAGTACCCCGACTACGACGCCTTCAGCTTCAGCGCGCCGCGCAAGCGCGATGCATCGTCCTCCAGCCAGAGCGACGACGAGGAGGCCACGGCCAGCCAGGACAGCCGCGTGGTCGCCGACAAGCTGCCCGTGACGCTCGACAAGAGCGGCGCCGGCAAGGTGACGGTGGAGAACCTGCCGGCCCAGCGCGAGGCGCAGGAGCTGCTGCTCGAGGCCACCTACGCCGACCCCAACGGCGAGGTGCAGACCCTGCGCAGCACCCACACCCTGTGGCCCGCCGCCGTGGTGGCGGGCGTGAAGACCGAGGGCTGGGCCTCCAGCGGCAGCCGCGTGCGCTTCCAGGCGCTGGCGCTGGCGCTCGACGGCAAGCCGCAGGCGGGCGTGCCGCTGTCGGTGCAGGCGATTGCGCGCATCACCACCTCGGCGCGCAAGCGCATGGTGGGTGGCTTCTACAGCTACGACAACAAGACCGAAACCAAGGACCTGGGCACCGTCTGCACCGGCCAGAGCGACAGCCGCGGCCTGCTGCTGTGCGAGGCCAAGCTGGACGAGCCCGGCGAGGTGGAGCTGGTGGTATCCGCGCGCGACAAGGATGGCAACGAGGCGCAGGCCGCCGCGTCGGTCTGGATCACGCGCCAGGGCGAGCTGTGGTTTGGCGGCGAGGACCACGACCGCATCGACCTGCTGCCCGAAAAGAAAAGCTACCAGCCCGGCGAGATGGCGCGCTTGCAGGTGCGCATGCCGTTCCGCTTCGCCACGGCGCTGGTGGCGGTGGAGCGCGAGGGCATCATCGACCTGCGCGTGGTGGAACTCAACGGCAAGGACCCGACGGTGCAGCTCAAGGTGGAAGAGGGCTGGGGCCCCAACGTCTACGTGAGCGTGCTGGCGCTGCGCGGGCGCCTGCGCGAGGTACCGTGGTACAGCTTCTTCACCTGGGGCTACAAGGCGCCGCGCGAGTGGTGGACGGCGTTCTGGTTCGAGGGGCGCGAGTACGTGGCGCCCACGGCGCTGGTGGACCTGTCCAAGCCCGCCTACCGCCTGGGCCTGGCGGAAATCCGCGTGGGCGCGCAGGCGCACCAGATCCAGGTGCAGGTGGCGGCCGACAAGGAAAGCTACCCGGTGCGCGGCAAGGCGCAGGTGACCATCACCGCCAAGCTGCCGGACGGCAAGCCGGCCGCCGGGGCCGAGGTGGCGCTGGCCGCCGTGGACCAGGCCCTGCTGGAGCTGATGCCCAACACCAGCTGGAACCTGCTCGACGCCATGCTGCAGCGGCGCAGCTGGGGCGTGGCCACCTCCACGGCGCAGATGGAGATCATTGGCCGGCGCCACTACGGCCGCAAGGCCGTGCCGGCGGGCGGCGGCGGCGGGCGCTCGTCCACGCGCGAGCTGTTCGACACGCTGCTGCTGTGGCAGCCCGCGCTGCAGCTCGACGCCAACGGCCAGGCCAAGGTCACGGTGCCGCTGAACGATGCGCTCACCACCTTCAAGATCGTGGCCGTGGCCGATTTGGGCGCGGGCCAGTTCGGCACCGGCCAGGCAGCGCTGCGCACCACGCAGGACCTGCAGCTCATCAGCGGCCTGCCGCCGCTGGTGCGCGAGGACGACCAGTTCCGCGCCCAGATCACGCTGCGCAACACCACGCAGGCGGCCATGAAGGTGGAGGTGGCGCCGCGTGCCACGCTGCTGGCGCTGGACAAGCAAACCGTGGACATTCCCGCCGGCGAGTCGCGCGAAGTGGCCTGGAACGTGACCGCGCCAGCGCAACTGGCGCAGACCCGCGCCGAGTCCATCGTGTGGGAGATCGAGGCGCGCGACACCGTCTCGGGCGCGCGCGATGCGCTCAAGGCCAGCCAGCGCATCATCCCCGCCGTGCCGCTGACGGTGCAGCAGGCCACGCTGGTACAGGTCGATGGCAGCCTGCAACTGCCCGTGGCGCCGCCGCAGGGCGCGCTGCCGGGCCGTGGCGGGCTCAAGCTCTCGCTGCAGCCCAAGCTGGCCGAAGGCCTGCCCGGCGTGCGCGACTGGTGGGCCCACTACCCGTTCGCCTGCCTGGAGCAGAAAACCAGCAAGTCCATCGGCCTGCGCGACGCCAAGCTGTGGCAGACGGTGGCGGCGCAACTGCCCACCTACCTGGACGGCGACGGCCTGGCCTACTACTTCCCTCCGCGCGATGGCGACGCCAACCGGGGCAGCGACACGCTCACGGCCTACCTGCTCGCCGCCACGCACGAGGCGTCAGGGCTCGACCCGGCCTTCGCGCTGCCCGACGAGGCGCGCGCCGCCATGGAGCGCGGCCTGGCCGCCTTTGTGGAAGGGCGCATCGAGCGCAACTTCTGGAGCCCGCGCAAGGACCTGGACATGCGCAAGCTCGCCGCCATCGAGGCGCTGTCGCGCTACGGCAAGGCCCACGCGCGCATGCTCACCAGCATCACCGTGGCGCCCAACCAGTGGCCCACCCACGCGGTCATCGACTGGATCAACATCCTCAAGCGCGTGGACGGCGTGCCCGAGCGCCGCCAGCGGCTGCAGGAAGCCCAGCAGATCCTCAAGGCGCGCCTGAGCTACCAGGGCACCAGGCTGCTGTTCTCCACCGAGCAGGACGACTACTGGTGGTGGCTGATGCAGAACGGCGACGTCAACACCGCGCGCCTGCTGCTCGCCGTCATGGACGACCCCGAGTGGCAGCCCGACATGGGCCGCCTGGCCAACGGCTTCATCAGCCGCCAGCAAGGCGGCGCCTGGCACACCACCACGGCCAACTTCTGGGGCGGGCTGGCGCTGGAAAAATTCAGCGCCAAGTTCGAGGCCACGCCCGTCGCCGGCACCACCCGTGCCGCCATGGGCGCCGCCCACGCCAGCGTGGACTGGGCCAAGGTGGAGCGCATCAAGACCAGCGACGCCACGGGCGCGGCCCACCAGAGCACCTGGTTCGGCGCGCCCGCTGCGCCGGGCATGCTGAAGAACAACGGCATGTTTCTGCCCTGGAGCCCGGCGGGCGGCAAGGAAAGCCTTTCCGTCACGCACCAGGGCGCGGGCAAGCCCTGGCTCACGCTGCAGTCGGTGGCGGCCGTGCAGCTCAAGGCGCCTTTCAGCGCGGGCTACGCCATCAAGAAGACCGTCACCCCCATCGAGCAGGCCAACAAGGGCCTGCCCGCCGGCCAATACACCCGGGGCGACGTGCTGCGCGTGACGCTGGAGGTGACCAGCACCGCCGACATGACCTGGGTGGCCATCACCGACCCGATTCCGGCCGGCAGCACCATCCTGGGCAGCGGCCTGGGGCGCGACTCCGAGATCGCCACCCAGGGCGAAAAGCGCGAGGGCTGGGGCTGGCCCGCGTTCGAGGAGCGCAGCTTCGAGTCCTTCCGCAGCTACTACGAATACCTGCCCAAGGGCGCGGTGAAGATGGAATACACCGTGCGCCTGAACAACGCGGGCGAATTCCAGCTCCCGCCCAGCCGCGTCGAGGCGCTGTACGCGCCCGAAATGTTCGGCGAGGCGCCGAATGCGCGTGTGAAGGTGGTGCAGGCGCAGTGAAATGGCTGCCAGCGCTTGTCCATCAAGCGCTGGCAGCTATTAAAAAAGGAGTATTGGCATGGAAGGCATGCCATTCCATCGATGTATTGACCCAGCAAACCCTGCCCAGGTCAGGCCGCTAATGCAAAAAGTCTCGGCGGGAGTTCTCATGCTCAGCGCCTGATGCGGGCGCCGGTGGTTGTAGAAGTGAATCCAGTCGCCGATCAGGCGACTGGCGTGCTGCAGCGATACGAACCGGTGCCGATGCATGCATTGCCCCTTGAGCGTGCGGATCATCCGCTCGACCAGGCCGTTCTGCCCAGGACTACCCTAAGGAGGGGTTCTCCTTGATCGTGGTTGTTCTTGCCGGCAGGAACGCGTTCGAGGAGATGCTGAGGCAGGCCTTGACGGCCGATGCCAGGCGGCCCAGGCACGAGAGGCGCACGGCGCGTGCGCTGCACACCCAGATCAAGACATCAAGCCAGCGCGGCACCGCATGGGGGCGGCGCGCCATGAGGGTTGATCCATGTTGTTGTTTGTTTGCCATAGGGGAAAACCTGCAAGAAACCTGGTAGATAAAATCGAGAACAAGTTTTATTAACCTTCGCGTTTTTATGTTTTTCACTCCAATCGGGGGGCGGCGCGTGCGCGCCGGATGGGCGGCCGTGTGGGCCGCGGCGGTGGCCGTAGGGCTGTCGGCCTGTGGTGGTGGTGGCACTTCGGCCGGGCCGGCCGACATTCCGGCGGACAACGGGCTCTCACCCGTCGCCGCGCTGGGGCAGAAAATCTTCCACGACCCCACGCTCTCCGCATCGGGCCGCCAGTCCTGCGCCAGTTGCCACGAGGCGGCCTTCGGCCACGCGCAGCCCAACGGCCTGGCGGCGCAACTGGGCGGGCCGCACCTCGACCTGCAGGGCGGGCGCCAGTCGCCCACCATCCGCTATCTGGCGGGCAACAAGGCCTTCTTCTTCGACACCGATGGCACGCCCACCGGCGGCTTCTTCTGGGACGGGCGCGCCACTTCGCTGCAGGACCAGGCTGGTCAGCCCTTCCTGAATCCGGTGGAGATGGCCAACGGCAGCAAGGACGAGGTGGTGCGCCGCCTGGCCGCCGCCAGCTACGCGGGCGAGTTCCGCCAGGTGTTCGGCGCCGCCATCCTGGCCGACACCGAGGCCGCCTACCAGCGCCTGACGCTGGCGCTGCAGCAGTACCAGTTGGAGGACGTGTCGTTCCGGCCGTACTCAAGCAAGTACGACGCCTTCCTGCTCGGCAAGGCGCGGCTGGACGCGCAGGAGCTGCGCGGCCTGGCGCTGTTCAACAACCCCGCCAAGGGCAACTGCAACGCCTGCCACCCCTCGGGGCGCGGCGCCGACGGTAGCATGCCGCTGTTCACCGACTTCACCTACGACAGCCTGGGCGTGCCGCGCAACCCCGCGCTGGGGCAGAACGCCGACCCGGCCTTCTTCGACCTCGGCCTGTGCGCGCGCGCGGGCGGCGACCTGGCCGCGCGCGGCGACCTGTGCGGCCTGTTCAAGGTGCCCACGCTGCGCAACGTGGCGCTGCGCCAGGCGCTGTTCCACAACGGCTACTTCAAGACGCTGAAGGACGCCGTCACCTTCTACGTGCAGCGCGACACCAACCCCGAGAAGTGGTACCCGGTGAACGCCGACGGCAGCGTGCGCAAGTTCGACGACCTGCCCGCGCGCTACCAGGCCAACGTGAACGTGACCGAGGTGCCCTACGACCGCCAGCCCGGCGATGCGCCCGCGCTGAGCGACGAGGAGGTGGACGACGTGGTCGCCTTCCTCAAGACGCTGACCGACGGCTACCAGCCCTGACCGCCCGGCTTTTTTTCGCTTCTTCCCCGCGTTTCCATCCACCTTCGTTCCGTTCCTCCCTATGACTTCCCTCTTCCAACGCAGCGGCGCCGCACTCGCCGCCCGGGCCTTGGGCCTGTCCCTGGCCTTGTCCGCCTTGCCTGCATGGGCGCAGCAGGCGCCGGCCGCCACCCAGGCGGAGCTGGCGCAGAAGCTCGAAAAACTCGCCGCCGAGCTGGCCGACGTGAAGGCGCAGCTCGCGCAACTGCAGGCCCAGCAGGCGCCGCAGGCCGCGCAAGGCCAGCCCACCGCGCAGGCGGCGCCGGCGGGGCAGGGCGGCTGGGGCGGCGCGGCACCCGCCGTGGCCGCCGCGCCGGCCCAGCCCGCCACCGTGCTCACGGGCTATGGCGAGGTCAACTACAACCGCCCCACCAAGGCCACCGACAAGTCCCAGGTCGACCTGCGCCGCTTCGTGCTCGGGCTGCAGCACCGCATCAACGAGCGCACCAAGATCGTCGGCGAGCTGGAGGTGGAGCACGCCGTGGCCTCGTCGGGCGACGTGGGCGAGGTGGCGCTGGAGCAGGCCTACGTCGAACACCAGCTCACCCCCACGCTGGCGGCGCGCGGCGGCCTGTTCCTCATGCCCGTGGGCCTGCTGAACGAAACCCACGAGCCCACGGCCTTCTACGGCGTGGAGCGCAACTTCGTCGAGACCGCCATCATCCCCACCACCTGGCGCGAGGCCGGCGCGCAGCTCGTCGCCAGCTTCGACAACGGCCTGACGCTGCAAGGCGGCATCAGCACCGGCTTCGACCTGACCAAGTGGGACGCCGCCTCCACCGAAGGCGCCGAGTCGCCGCTGGGCGCCACGCACCAGGAAGGCGCGCAGGCCAAGGCGCGCAACCTGGCGTTCTTCGGCGCGGCCAACTGGCGCGGCGTGCCGGGGCTGCTGCTGGGCGCGTCGCTGTTCAGCGGCAATGCCACCCACGGCCAGCCCGGCTTCGCGCGTGCGCGCGTCACGCTGGGCGACGTGCATGCGCGCTGGACGCCGGGGCGCTGGGACCTGTCGGCCCTGTACGCGCGCGGCAGCATCTCGAACACCGCCGAGCTGAACCTGCCGCTGGTGGGCAACCCGACGCTGATTCCCAAGTCCTTCGACGGCTGGTATGTGCAGGGCGCCTACAAGCTCTGGCAGCAAGGCGACTACGCCTTCAGCCCCTTCGTGCGGCTGGAGCGCTTCAACACCGCGCGCGCCTTCGCCGACCTGGGCCCGGGCCTGACGCCCGCGGCGGCGGATACCGAGCAGGTCACCACCATCGGCGCCAATTTCTGGATCACGCCCTCGGTCGTGCTCAAGGCCGACTACCAGCGCTTCAAGGTCAACACCGAGGCCCACCGCGTGAACCTGGGCCTGGGCTGGAGCTTCTGATGCGCCTGACGCTGTGCGGCGGCACGGCCCTGGTGGCGCTTGCGCCCGCCGGGGCGCTGGCCGTGGACTACATGAGCGCCGAGCAGGCGCAAAAACTCATGTTCCCGCAGGCCGATGCCTTCGAGCCGCGCGAGCTGCCGCTCGACGCCGCGCTGGCGCAGCAACTGGCCGCCGCCGGCGCCAGGCCGCCGCTGGCGCCGCGCCTGCAGGTGCGCCTGGCGCGCCAGGGCGGTGCCCTGCTGGGTTACGTGGTGGTGGACGATGTGGTCGGCAAGTTCGAGCGCATCACCTACGCCCTGGGCGTGGACGGCGACGGGCGCGTGCGCCAGGTCGAGGTGCTGTCGTACCGCGAGAGCCACGGCCACGAGATCCGCCTGCCCGCCTGGCGCAAGCAGTTCGTGGGCAAAACGGCGGACGCGCCGCTGCGCGTGGGCGACGACATCGCCAACATCAGCGGCGCCACCCTGAGCTGCACCCACGTCACCGACGGCGTGCGGCGCAACCTGCTCTGGCTCGACGCGCTGCGCCGTGCCGGCAAGCTCGGTTGAACTATCGAAAATCATAGCTGCTTGCGCTTTCCCAGCAAGGGCTAGAGCCGTTTTTGATGCCTGAAATGCAACGCCGTGCACGCCCCTTGCTCGGTACGCTGGTCGAGATCGGCGTGCCGCACGGCAGCGCTGGCGCGGCGGTCGAGGCCGCCTTCGCCGCCGTGCAGCGCGTGCAGGAGCGCATGTCGCGCTTCGTGCCCGGCAGCGACGTGGCGCGCTTCGCCGCGCTGCCTGTGGGCCGGAGCCTGGCCATCGCCCCGGAGACCGCCGACGTGCTGCAGGCCGCCGCCGCGCTGCAGGCCGCCAGCGGCGGGCTGTTCGACATCACCCAGGGCCGCGCGCCGCACGGCTGGCACTGCGCCGGGCGGCGCCTGCACAAGCGCGCCGCCATGGCCGCGTTCGACCTGGGCGGCATCGCCAAGGGCTACGCCGTGGACTGCGCCGTGCAGGCGCTGCAGCGCGGCGGCTGCGCCAGCGGCTGGGTCAACGCCGGTGGCGACCTGCGCGCCTTCGGCGCCATCGAAGTACCGGTGCTGCTGCGCGACGAAGCCACGGGCGGCCTGCGCCCCTTCGCCCGCCTGGGCGACGGCGCCTTCGCTACCAGCCACCTGGGTGCCGGGCGGCGCAGCCAGGCGTGGGCGGGCGGGCGCGGCGTGCAGGCCCACGCCAGCGTGGCCGCACCGCTGTGTTTGTGGGCCGACGCGCTGACCAAGGTGGTGGCCGCCAGTGGCGACGCGCGCCACCCCGTGCTGGCGCACTACGGCGCGCAGGCCTGGCTGCACTGCGACAATGCACCCGCATGAACGCCCTCAAACCCTGGCAATACCGCGCCCTGTACGCCAGCACCGGCGTGCTGGCCGCCAGCGGCGCGCTGTGGCTGGCCGTGCACTACCTTTGGGGCGCGGGGGCCGACCAGCTGCCGCACCCGCTGGAGCCCTGGCTCATGCGCCTGCATGGCGCCGCGGCCTTCGCCGGCCTGTTCATGGCCGGCGTGCTGGCCGCCGCGCACATCCCCCAGGGCTGGCGCATGACCACGCGCAACGCGCGCCTGCGCCTGCACAAGGCGGCGCAGCGCCGCACCGGCCTGGCGCTGTGCGTGCTGGGCGGCCTGGGCGCGCTGAGCGGCTACCTGCTGTACTACTTCGCGCCCGAGCACCTGCGCGCGCCCATCGGCTGGGGCCACGCGGCCCTGGGCCTGGCGCTGGCGCTGCTGGTGCCGCTGCACGGCGCGCGCATGCCCGGGCCGCCGCGCCATGACTGAACACACCATCGCCGTGGTCACGACCACCGTCGCCACGCCGGCCGACGCCCGGCAGCTTGCCGCCGAGGCCGTGCAGGCGCGGCTGGCGGCCTGCGCGCAGGTCGAGGCCATCACCGCGCACTACCGCTGGCAGGGCGCGCTGCACGAAGACGCCGAATGGCGCGTGGCCTTCAAGACCACACAGGCCGCCGCGCCCGCCCTGCTGGACTGGCTGCAGGCCCGGCACCCCTACGATCTGCCGCAGTTGCTGGCGCAGCCGGTGCAGGCCAGCGCCGCCTATGCTGCCTGGGTGCGGGGCGAAGTGGCGCTGCCGTAGCTGGCGCCGAATACTCCCGTTTTGATAGCTGCTAGCGCTTTTCCAGCAAGGGTTTGAGGCCGATTTGGCTTCAAACTGCCAGGTCGATCTGCTGCATGGTGCCGGCGCTGCCGTCCTCGCGCAGGTAGGCGCTGGTGCTGCGCACCGTGCCCAGCGGGTCGTTGCCGCTGGTGCGCAGCGCGAACGGCGTTTGCGTGGCGGCCAGCGAGAGCGCGCCCACACCCGCTTCCTTGAGCGACATCAGCCGCCCCGGCCCCTCGGCCTCGGGCACCCAGACCTTCAACTGGGAGAACACGGCGTCGTTTTCGTCGATCCAGCCGTTGCCATCGTCGTCGTGGCGCGCCAGTTCGGTGTAGCCGTTGCCGGTGGCGGGGCCGAACAGTTCCAGGCCGCTGTCGATGCGCTGGTTGCCGTTGCGGTCCAGCGCCAGGTAGCCGCGGTTGCCTGACAGCAGCGGCACCTGCTCGGTCTGGCCGTCGCCGTTCAGGTCGAAGGCGAAGCGCACGCTCTGCAGCTCGGCCGCCGTGCCGTCGAAGTTGATGACCAGCGGGTCGATGGCCTGCGCGTCGCTGCCCATGCGCAGTTGCAGGTGCGACTCCTCGCGGTAGCTGCGCTGCATGCTGAGCTGCAGGTTGAAGCGGATTTCCTGCCCGTCGGCCGTGCGCACCACGCCCTCGGCCGCGTACTGGGTGGATTCGGTTTCCTCCAGCACCTCGTGCTGCTCGTAGCGCAGCGCGAAGCTGGTGTTCGCGCCCGTGTTCGCTGCGCTGGCGGCGGCTGCGGCGATCGGCTCGCTGGACACCGACAGCCGCACGCTCTGGGCCTGCACGCCGGTCATGCGCGCGATCAGGTCGCGCACCATGGTCAGGTGCGGGGTCAGGTTCTCGAAGTCCTCGGCGCGCCCGGACCGCTCAGTGGCCGTGGCGGGCGCCTGCTGCGCGGCGCGCCGGGCCGCAGCGAGCAGGCTCGCAGCCACGGTCACGCCCGCTGGCGGCGTGTCCTGTGCCTGGGTCTGCACCTGCGCCTGGGCGCTGGCGCCCAGGCTGGTTTGCGTGCTGCTGCGGGTGCTGGCGCTGCTGACGGTGGTGCCGCCCGCCCGCAGTTCGAGCCGCTCGCTTTGCGTGTGGGTGCGGGTGGCGCTGTGCTGGGCTTGCGCTTGCAGCGTGGATGCGGCGATTTTCATGGCAGGGCTCCATTGACCGATTTCTTCTCTATCGGCAGCCTGCGCGGAAAGTTGAGTCAGGCGCTGTGGGCTGCCTTCGCCCGCCGCTCGAAATCGGCCAGCGGCTCGGGCCGCCCGAAGAAATAGCCCTGGAAGTCGCGGCAGCCCTGGGACAGCAGGAAGCGGTGGTGCGCCTCGGTCTCCACGCCCTCGGCCACCACGCCCAGGCCGAGCCGGTGCGCCAGCGCGATGATGCTGTGGGCGATGGCGGCGTCCTTCTCGTCCTGCAGCATGCCGCGCACGAAGCCCTGGTCGATCTTCACCTGGTCCAGCGGCAGCCGCTTGAGGTAGCCCAGGCTGGAGTAGCCGGTGCCGAAGTCGTCCAGCGACAGCCCCAGCCCCAGGCCGCGCAGCGCCTGCATGATGGCGATGACCTGGTCCACGTCCTGCAGCAGCAGGCTTTCGGTCAGCTCCAGCTTGATGCGCCGGGGATCGGCGCCGCTGGCCAGCAGCAGCTCGCGCAGCTCGGCCACGAACTCGGCCTGGCGGAACTGGCGCGCGCTGACGTTGATCGACAGGTTCAGCGCCGCCAGCGCCGGGTCCTGGCGCCACTGCCCTTGCTGGCGTAGCGCCGTCTCCAGCACCCAGCGGCCCAGCGCCAGGATCTGCCCGGTTTCCTCGGCCAGTGGGATGAACAGGCCCGGTGCCACCAGGCCTTTCTCGGGGTGGTGCCAGCGCAGCAGCGCCTCGGCCCCGGCGATGCGGCCCTGCGCATCGACCTGCGGCTGGTAGAACAGGGCCAGCTCGCCCTGGCGCAGCGCCTTGTGCAGTTCGGCCTGCAACTGCAGGCGCTGGTTCACGGCGGCCTGCATCACGGGGTCGAAGAAGCGCAGCGTGTTGCGGCCTTCCTCCTTGGCGCGGTACAGGGCCAGGTCGGCCTGCTTGAGCAGTTCCTCGGCCGAGCAGGGCGCGGCGTGGACCATGGTGGCGCCCATGCTGGCGGTGGGGTGGTGCTCCTGGGCGCCGAGCTGGCAGGGCTGGCGCAGCCGCTGCAGGATCTTGTCGCCCAGCGCGCGCACCTGGGCGGCGGCCTGGAAGGGGTCGGTGCCCAGGTTGTGCAGCAGCACCACGAATTCGTCCCCGCCCAGCCGGGCCACGGTGTCGTCGGCCTGCACGCTGGCCTGCAGGCGCCGCGCCACCTCCACCAGCAACTGGTCGCCCGCCACGTGGCCCTGGCTGTCGTTGAGCGTCTTGAAGTGGTCCAGGTCGAGCTGCAGCACGGCGGCGCACTGGCTGGTGCGGGCGTTGCCCGACAGCACCTGCTCCAGCCGGTCGCGCAGCAGGCGGCGGTTGGGCAGGCCGGTGAGCGCGTCGTACAGCGCCAGGTAGCGCGCGCGTTCCTCGGCGGCCTTGCGGCCGGAGATGTCCACGTCGATGCAGAACAGCTCCGGCGGGCGGCCCGGCACATGCACGTAGGCGTGGCTGGAGAACACGTCCACCCCGGCGCCGTTCTTGTGCCGCAGGTGCAGCTCGCCGGCCGGCGTGGGCATGCCGGTGGCGAACATCTGCGCCACGTCGCGGCGTGCGTCGGCCTGCGCGGCAGGCGGCACGATGAGGTCGAAGATGCTTTGCCCCAGCGCCTCGCCAGCCTGGTAGCCGTACAGATGCTCGGAGGCCTTGTTCCAGTAGGTGACCGTGCCATCGGCCAGGTAGCCCTGCACCGAGATCGAGGGGATGTCGCGCAGCAGGGTGCGCAGGCGCTGCTCCGATTCGTGCAGCGCCGCCTCGGCCTGCACGTACTCGGTGCGGTCGTGGGCCAGGAGCACGACGGCCTGGCGGCCATGGACCAGCGTGGCCAGGGGCTGGCAGCGGCCCTCGAAGTGGCGCGGGCCGCCCAGGGTCTGGAGCTGGTAGACGAAACTCGCGGGCTTGCCCGTGCGCAGGCAGTCGTGGATCTGCCGCATGAAGCGTTCCGCCAGGTCGGGGGGCAGCACGTCGGCGATGCGCCGGCCCAGCAGCTCGGCCACGGGGGCGATCAGTTGGGCGTCGTCCGGGGTCAGTATTTCGAGGTAGCGGCCCTGGTCGTCGATTACCAGCACCGGGTCGGGGATCGACTGCGTGATGGCCCGCAGCCGCGCCACGCTGTCGGCCAGGGCCGATTCGGTGTGCAGGCGCCGCTGCACGTCCTGCAGCAGCCAGCCCAGGAACATGGTGGCCGGGCCGAACACCAGCAGGTAGGGCAGGGCCAGTTGGCTGTTGACGCGCGCCACGGCCGCCGGCTCCAGCCCCTGGAACATGCCCAGCACCGACAGGTGCAGCAGCAGCCCGAAGGCCAGCAGCGCCAGCGGGCGCGCATGCACCCGGCCGCGCCGCAGCGCATGGCGGTACGCCAGGCCGGCGGCGCTGCACCAGACGATCACCAGCAGGCCGATGCCTACGCCCGCGCCACCCAGCGCCAGGCGCATGGCGGCGGCCATGGCCGTGGCCACGGCGGCCGCCCAGGGGCCGCCGAACAGGGCGGCCATGCTCAGGACGACCGAGCGTGCGTCGATGATGACGCCGGGCGCCAGGTGCAGCGGCTTGAGCATGCCCACGGTGCAGATGGCGCCAAAGAGCAGCCCCGACAGCAACTGCTGCAGCGCCGGCTGGCGCCGCAGCAGGCGGATGTTCACGCTGTACAGAAAGCACAGCGCGAGCAGCAGGGCTACGCCTTGAACCAGTTCGAGGAGCATGGCATCGCCTGGCTTGGCGGTGTTTACGCCAGCAGGGCCTGCGCGAATTCGCGCGCGTTGAAGGTTTCGAGGTCCTCCACTTTCTCGCCCACGCCGATGAAGTACACGGGCACGGGCCGCTCCTGCGCGATGGCGGCCAGCACGCCGCCCTTGGCCGTGCCGTCGAGCTTGGTGACGACCAGGCCGGTGAGCTGCAGCGCGTCGTCGAACGCGCGCACTTGCGCCAGAGCGTTCTGGCCGGTGTTGCCGTCGATCACCAGCAGCACCTCGTGCGGCGCCGAGGCGTCGGCCTTGGCCACCACGCGCTTGATCTTTTTCAGCTCTTCCATCAGGTGCAGTTGCGTGGGCAGGCGCCCGGCGGTATCGACCAGCACCACGTCCTTGCCGCGCGCCTTGCCGGCCGACACGGCGTCGAAGCTCACGGCGGCCGGGTCGCCGCCGTCCTGGCTGACGATCTCCACCGTATTGCGCGTGGCCCACACGCCGAGCTGCTCGCGCGCCGCCGCGCGGAAGGTGTCGGCCGCCGCCAGCAGCACGCTCTGGCCATGGTCGGCCAGGTGCCGCGTGAGCTTGCCGATCGAAGTGGTCTTGCCCGCGCCGTTGACGCCCGCCACCATGATGACGGTGGGCGCCTGCGCGCCGATCACCAGGGGTTTTTCCAGCGGGCGCAGCAGGTCGGCCAGCGCGTCGGCCAGCAGCGCCTTGACGGCGGCGGGCTCGGTGGCCTTGGCCTCCTTGACGCGGCGCTTGAGGTCGGCCAGCAGGTGCTGCGTGGCGCGCACGCCGGTGTCGGCCATCAGCAGCGCATCTTCGAGTTCCTCGTACAGCGCTTCGTCGATCTTGGTGCCGGTGAAGACGGTGGCGATGCTGCCGCCGGTTTTGCGCAGGCCCGTGCGCAGGCGCTCCATCCAGCCCTGGCGCGCACCGGCGGCCTCGGGCTTGGGCGCGGGTTCGGGCGCGCCGGGCGGCAGATCCGGGGCAGGGGTCGCGGCAGCAGCAGGGGCGGGCGCCGCCGTGGCCGGGGCGTCAGCGGGCGGCGGGGGCGTGGGGACCGCAGGTTTTTTCTTGAAAAAGCTGAACATTGGCGAGTTCTTAGAATCCTGCATTCTATGAAACGCGCATTGACCCTCCTGGCACCCGCCGCCCTGGCCGCCTGCCTGGCCAGCCCGCCCGTGCTGGCGCAGGCCCCCGCCCCCGTACCCACCACTCCAGCGGCCGCCTCCGGCGCCGCGCAGCAGTTCACGCTGAAGAACGGCATGCAGCTCATCGTGCAGCCCGACCGGCGTGCGCCCACGGCGGTGCACATGGTCTGGGTGCGCGTGGGCGCCATGGACGAGGTGGACGGCACCTCGGGCGTGGCGCACGCGCTGGAGCACATGATGTTCAAGGGCTCCAGGCGCCTGCAGCCCGGCGAGTTCTCGCGCCGCGTGGCCGCGCTGGGCGGGCAGGAGAACGCCTTCACCAGCTGGGACTACACCGGCTACTACCAGCAGATTCCCGCATCGCGCCTGCAGGACGTGATGCGGCTCGAGGCCGACCGCTTCGCCCACAACCAGTGGCCCGATGCCGAGTTTACGAAAGAGATCGAGGTCATCAAGGAAGAGCGCCGCATGCGCACCGAGGACAATCCGCGCGCCCTGCTGATGGAGCAGCTCTACGCGGCCAGCTACGTCGCCTTCCCGTACCACCGCCCCGTCATCGGCTGGATGGGCGACCTCGATGCGCTGACGCCCAATGACGTGCGCACGTTCCACCGCCAGTGGTACGTGCCCGGCAACGCCGTGGTGGTGGTGGCCGGCGACGTGCAGGCGGCGCAGGTGCGCGCCTGGGCCGAGAAGACCTACGGCAGCATTCCGGCGCGCGCCCTGCCGGTGCGCAAGCCGCGTCCCGAGCCCGCGCAGCGCGGCATCCGGCGCGTCGAGGTCAAGGCGCCGGCCGAGCAGGCCTACGTGGCGCTGGCCTTCCACGTGCCGCGCATCGCCCGCGTCGATGAGGGCATGGCCGCGCAGGACCGCGATGCCCTGGCGCTGCTGGTGCTCTCGGCCGTGCTCAGCGGCTACGACGGCGCGCGCCTGGAGCGCGCGCTGACCCAGGGCGCCGGCCGCGTGGCCGACAGCGCCAACAGCGGCGCCTCGGTGCTGGGGCGCGGGCCCGGCCTGTTCCTGCTCACCGGCGTGCCGGCCGCGGGGCAGAGCGCCGAGGCCGTCGAGCAGGCCCTGCGCGCGCAGGTGGCGCGCATCGCCCGGGACGGCGTGGAGCCCGCCGAGCTGGAGCGCGTGAAGACGCAGTGGATGGCCTCGAACATCTACGAGCGCGACTCGGTCATGAACCAGGCGCAGCAGCTCGGCAGCTACTGGGTGCTGGGCATGCCGCTGGACGCCGAGGACCGCCTGCTGGCCCAGCTGCGCAGCGTCACGCAGCAGCAGGTGCAGGACGTGGCGGCGCGCTACTTCGGCGATGACGCCCTCACCGTGGCCACGCTGCGGCCCCAGCCGCTCGACGGCAAGCAACCCCGCCCCGCCTCCGCCCCAGGCGCACGACTGCACTGAAGAACACCATGCAAGCTATTAAAAAGAGAGCTACCAGCGCTTTGCTGGTATGCGTTGGATGGCTTTTTTCCTCGCAATCCGCGTGGGCGCTGCTGCCCATTGAGCACTGGCGCGAGCCCAGCGGCGCGCAGGTCTGGCTGGTCAACAGCCCGGGCATTCCGATGGTGGACGTGCAGATCGCCTTCGACGCCGGCAGCCGCCGCGACCCGGCCGTGCAGGCCGGGCTGGCGCAGGCCGCCGCGCTGATGAGTGCCAAGGGCGTGCAGGCGCAGGCCGATGCCCCGGCGCTCGACGAGAACGCCCTGGGCGAGGCCTGGGCCGACCTGGGCGCGAGCTTCGGCGCGCAGGCCGACCGCGACGGCTACAGCTACGCGCTGCGCTCGCTCACCGACCCCGCGCTGTTGCAGCGCGCCGCGCGCCTGGCGGCGCGCCAGATCGCCCAGCCGAGCTGGCCCGAGCCCGTGTGGGAGAGCGAGCGCGCGCGCTGGAGCGCCGCCATCAAGGAGTCGTACACCCGCCCCGGCCCGGTGGCGGCCAAGGCCTTTGCCACCGCGCTGTACGGCAGCCACCCCTACGGCCAGCGCCCCAGCGAGGACACCCTGGCGCGCATCGGCGTGGCCGACCTGCAGGCCTTCCACGCCCGTGCCGTCGCCGCCTGCCGCGCGCGCGTGAGCATCGTCGGCGCGCTCGACCGCGCCCAGGCGCAGGCGCTGGTGCGCGCGCTGCTGGCGCTGCTGCCCGAGCGTGATCCGGCGGACTGCGCCCCGCTGCCCGCCGTGCCCGACGCGCCGCCGCTGGCGCAGCCCGAGGCGCAGCGCATCGCCTTTCCCGCCGCGCAGGCGCAGGTGCTCATCGGGCAGCCCGGCATCGCGCGGCGCGACCCCGACTTCCTCGCCCTGCTGGTGGGCAACCACATCCTCGGCGGCGGCGGGCTGGTGTCGCGCCTGACCGAAGAGGTGCGCGAAAAGCGCGGCCTGAGCTACAGCGTGTACAGCGACTTCTCGCCCGGCCTGAACGTGGGCGGCTTCGTCGTCGCCCTGCAGACCCGCCCCGACCAGGCCAGCCAGGCCCTGCAGGTGGCGCAGCAGACCCTGGCGCGCTACGTGCAGGACGGCCCGACCGAGGCCGAACTCCAGGCCGCCAAGGACAACCTGATCGGCGGCTTCGCGCTGCGCATCGACAGCAACCGCAAGCTGCTGGGCAACGTCAGCAACATCGCCTGGAACGGCCTGCCGCTGGACTACCTGGAGCACTGGACGCAGCGCGTGCAGGCCCTCACCGTGGCCGACGTGCGCGCCGCCCTGCAGCGCCACCTGCAGCCCGGGCGCATGGCCACCGTGGTCGTCGGGGGCCAGCCTTGAGCCGGCCCGCCGCTGCGCGCACCGGCGCCGCGCCCCGGGGCGCGGGCGAGGTGCGCATCATCGGCGGCCAGTGGAAGCGCACGCGCCTGAAGGTGCCCGACCGCCCCGGCCTGCGCCCCACGCCCGACCGCGTGCGCGAAACCCTGTTCAACTGGCTCGGCCAGGACCTGACCGGCTGGCATTGCCTCGACGCCTTCGCGGGCACTGGCGCACTTGGGCTGGAGGCCGCCTCGCGCGGCGCGGCGGCGGTGCTGCTGGTGGAGCAGGAGGCCGCGCTGGCCGCCGCGCTGCAGCAGCACCAGCAGCGCCTGCAGGCCGCGCAGGTGCGCGTGCAGCGCGGCGACGGCCTGGCCGCGCTGCGCCAGGCGCCGGCGGGCAGCCTGCACCTGGTGCTGCTCGATCCGCCATTCGACGCCCTGGCGCTGTTCGCCCCGGCGCTGCAGGCCGCCGCGCAGGCGCTGGCGGCCGACGGTTACGTCTACCTGGAGGCCCCGGCCGCCTGGGACGATGCCGCGCTGGCCGCCTGCGGCCTGCGCGCGCACCGCTACCTGAAGGCCGGCGCGGTGCACGCGCACCTGCTGCGCCGTGTTGCCTGAACTATTGGTTTGATAGCTGCCAGCGCTTTCTACATAAGGGCTGGAGCCGTTTTTTATTCTGAAAAGAGATTGCCATGCCCCACGTCATCGCCATCTATCCCGGCACCTTCGACCCCATCACGCTGGGCCATGAAGACCTGGTGCAGCGCGCCACCCAGCTGTTCGACGAGGTCATCGTGGCCGTGGCCGTGGGCCACCACAAGAAGACGATGTTCAGCCTGGACGACCGCATGGCCCTGGTGCGCGAGGTGGTCAAGCCGTGGCCCCAGGTGCGCGTGGAAAGCTTCGATGGGCTGGTGCGCGACTTTGTGCGCGCCCACGGCGCCAGGGCCATGGTGCGCGGCGTGCGCAGCGTGACTGACTTCGACTACGAGCGGCAACTGGCCGGCATGAACCGCCACCTGATGCCCGACGTGGAGACCGTCTTCCTCACGCCCAGCGACCAGTTCGCGCACCTCTCCAGCAGCTTCGTGCGCGAGATCCACACGCTGGGCGGCGACGTGCAGGCGCTGGTGTCGCCCGCCGTGCTGCAAGGACTGAAGGACAAGCACCCGCAGCAGGGTAAGCGGTAGGGGCCCAAGCGCTCGAAGCTATTGCTGGGAGCGTGCTGGCTCCCGGACCGCCACCACGCGCAAGCCCCCGCCCTCCAGCGTGCACACGAAGGTGTAGCTGCCCGGCAGGAGCGCCTGGCCTTGCAGCACGCCCGTGACCTGGCGGCGGGCCAACTGCACGCGGGTCTTGCGGTAGTGCGGCAGCACGGCGGGCAGGCGGTGCCAGCGGCTGGTTTCGCCGGGGGCCAGCGGCCCCAGGTCCACATCGGTGCCGCGCTGGGGCCAGCCCTGCCAGGCATGCTCGAAGGGTTCGGCGCTGGCGTTGCGGATGCGCAGGCGGATCTCCTGGGCCGCGTGGACGCGCAGCGTGAGCCATGCGCCGGCCAGGGCGAGCAGGGCGCGGCGCATCACGGCTGCAGCCCGTCCAATGCGCTCTGCAGGTCGCACACCCGCGCGCGGCGGCGGGCCAGCGAGGCGCCGCCGGTGTTCAGCGCGGCGGACGTGCCCTCGTCGGCGTGCAGGGCGGCATCCCACAGGGCCTGGGCCTTGTCGTAGGCCAGCCAGGCGCGCTGCGCGGCGCGCAGGGTCTCGCGGCGCTCGGGGCCGGTGGCCTTCTGCAGCGCGGCGTAGAGGCGGTTGAGCTCCTTGTCCCACGCGGCCCAGGCGGCGCCTTGCGCGTCGGCCAGATCCATCGTCACGCCGCTGCTGCGCTCGGCGGCCCGGGCCAGGGCCTGGTCAATGGGATGGGGCTTGCCCTGACCGCAGAAGTGCTCGGCGGCGTGGGCATGCAGCGCGGGCAGCAGGCACAGGGCCAGCAAAAGGTGGCGTGCGTTCATTCCGCCACCGTATAGCTCAGCAGGTCCAGCGACTGCGTGTCCTTGGGGTTCCACGACAGGAAGTCCGAGCGCGCGATGACGGTGTAGGTCTTGCCCTGCTGCAGCTTGCCGCCGGGCATCAGCGCCTCGGTGCGCGGGTCCACGTAGAGCATGGTCGTCAGGCCCTCGCTGCTCCTCAGCAGCACGGCCTTCTTGCCGTTCTTGACCTTGGCCTCGTTCACCCAGGCGCTCTTGACGCCGGTGGGCGGGCTCAGGCTTTCCACCGTGCCCGACAGGCGGGTGATGCGGCGCCAGGTCTTGCTGTCCTGCGGCTTCACGGACTTGCCGCTTTCGGCGGCGTCGGCCTTTTGCAGGTCGCCCAGCGAGGTGTAGGCAATCGTCCAGTCGGCATGGCTGGTATCGCGGCGCAGGTGGTCGGCGGCCAGCATCAGGTTCTCCGTCCAGCCACCGCAGGCGTTCTTGCGCTTGCACTGCGGCCAGGCCATCTTGATCCAGTCGGCCAGCTGCTTGGCCTTGTCGTGGCCGGCCATCTCCAGCGCCACGCCCGCGCCCAGCACGGCCGCCGCCTGGCCTTGCTCGGGCGCGGCCACCAGCACGGCGCCGTTGCCCACGTCCAGCTTGCCCACGCGCAGCTGACGCATCATGTCGTGGGCGTATTCCTCGGCGGTCTTGCCGTCCAGGTCCTTGACGAGCAGGGTGACGATCTCCACGCCGGTCTTCTCGGCATGGTCGCGCATCTGCTTTTCAAACTGCGCGCGGATGGCGGGGTCGAGGATGCCGAACTCGTCATAGATGAACGCGCCGCCCTTGGAGGGCAAAGCGGCGGTGTCGGCCTTGGGCAGCACCTGCGCGACTGCGGCGGGCGCGGGCGTGGCGATGGAGGCGGGTGCTGCGGCGGGCGCCGTGGTGGCAGCAGGCGCGGCAGAAGGTGCGGCAGCGGGTGCCTGCGCCACGCCGACCGGCTTGCCGCCCTGGCAGGCCGCGCCGCCGCCTTGCAGCTCGCAGGCCTCCGTCCAGCCGTTGGCGATGGCCGCCAGGCGCTTGCGGCGGCCCGGGTGGGTCTCGCCGTCGGCCTCGGGGATCAGCGTGGCGATGGCGCGTTGCGCGTCGGCCAGCGGGGCACCCATCTTGTAGAGCACGAAGCCGCTGAACTTGTCCGACTCCAGCTCGATGGGCGGCTGGCTGCCGCCAGGCACGATGGTGTGGCCCGAGAGGTGGTGTCCGATCTCGTGCGCCATGATGCTCACGGGCGCCCAGTTGTTGGCCTTGGTGGCGCGGATCACGTCGCCCATGAACGCCGGGTTGTAGGCGATCACGCGGCGCGGCACCTTGTCCGGCCCGGCCATGATGACGGCGGCGGCGTTGGGCACCTGGCCTTCCACCACCACGAAGTTGGCGGGCAGGCCGGTGTATTTCATGATCTCGGCCACCACTTGCTTGCCGCTGCTGCCGCCCTTCGATAGATCGGGCGGCGAGAAGGCCACGGGGCTGCCGTCGTACGAGCAGGCCTGCAGCGTGGCGGCCAGTTCGGCCACCAGCTGGGCCTTGGTGGGCTTGGGCGCTTGCGCCGTTTTCTGCGCCATGGCAATGCCCGCGCCGGCCAGGCCGATCAGGGCGGCGCAGGCAAAGGCGACGGGACGAACGTTGTGGTGCTTGATCATCATCAAAGCAGGCTCCTCGGGTTGGGGGATTTGGGAATTCAGGGGTGGACCAAGGCCGCCACGCGCAGCACGCGCTGCGCCAGTTCGGCCTGCCCGCGCGTGCCCGTCTTGGCGTACAGGCTGGCGAGCTGGGTGCGCACCGTGGGCATCTTCACGCCCTGGTTGGCGGCCATCTCGCGCGGCGTCATGCCCTGCAGCAGCAGCGGCAGCAGGGCCGCCTCGGCGGGTGTCAGGCCGTAGAGCGCGCTGCACACGGGCATGGCGGCCTGGGCCTCCTGCAGCGTCTCGGGCACCAGCACGAACTGGGCGAGTTCCTGGCCGCGCAGCGGCGCCGCCAGCGCCACCATGGCCTGGTGGCGCGGCGTGTGCAGCCGGGCCGAGACGGGCGTGCGGGCGCTCCAGGCGGCCGTCAGCAGGGGCGGCAGCGCGGGGTGGACTTGGCCCAGTTGCAGCGGCTGGCGCGCGTGCCAGCCCGTGGTATGGCGCAGCAGGATGCGGCATTCGTCCTCCACGCCCAGCCAGTCGCGCGTGTGGCCGTTCAGGTAGCGCACGGTGCCCTGCGGGCTCACGTGCATCAGGCCCAGGGGCAGCTGGTCCAGCGTGCGCTCCAGCGCCTCTTTGTGCCGCTCGGCCTGGCGCAGGCGGCGCTGGGCGCGCATGAGGCTGCGCACCCAGGGCGTCACGGCGCGCAGCTGCGCGAACTGGGCGGGCGTGAATTCCGGCTGGCCCAGGTCGTTGTACATGGCCAGCACGTGCAGGCCGCCGTCGGGCGAGCTTTCGACGATGCTGTTGACCATGGCGTCGATGCCCAGCGGGCGCAGGTAGTCGGCGTAGAAGCCGGTCTTCTTCAGCGCGCCCGTGGCGATGAGCTGCTGGCTCAGCGAGCCGCCGCGCGCCAGGGCCTCGCCGTGCTGGCGTTCCAGCGCCTCGCTCCAGGCGTCGTTGCCCTGGATGAGGCGGGCGTAGCGCTCCAGGAAGTCGTCGGGCATGCCCCACTGGTGCGCGGCCAGCGGGTCGCCGTCGCCGGGCAGGGGGCAGAACAGCACCAGCTTGCGGCTCCCCAGCGCTTCGCCCAGGCGGCGCAGCAGGCGCGGCGCCATGCCGGGGTCGCCCAGGGCTTCCAGGCTCTCGGCGATCAGGGTGTCCAGGCGGGGGATTCCCAGGTGGTCCATGCGGTGCTTGTTTGCGTCGTGTGTTCTCGGTTGCGCCGGATGGTAGGAGGCGCACGCTCGCCGCAACATCATTCAGGTGAATGATGTGTTGGGCTTTTTGCACACATCACAGGCCCATCTGCCACAGCACGAACTCCACCACGCCGCGCGCATACAGGGCGGTGGCCTGCCACTTGAGCACGGCGAACAGCGCGCCCGCCGCCAGCAGGCGCCACCCTTCGCGCCACCCCTTGCGCCGCAGGTCCAGCAGATAGAACTGCTGCAAGGCAAGCATGAACACCAGCGCCTGCAGCGCCGTCATGTACCAGGGCGACCATTGCTTGTGCCATTTCAGGAGTTCGGGCGAATGCGCCAGCACCAGCGGCAGCTGGTTGGCCATCTGCAGCGCGATGAACACCGCCTGGCAGTACAGCGCCAGCGCCAGCACCTCCGCCGCGTTGTAGCCCAGCCGCCGGCGAAACACGGCCCACGCGCTGGCGAACGCCGCCGCCACGCCCAGCGAGAACGACCACTTGGAATAGCCCTTGACCAGCGCATACATGCGCGCCGCCGCCTCGCTGGGGAATTGGGGCTGCAGATAGTCCGTGCGCGCCAGCACGATCAGTAAAAAGCCGATGGCTAGGCCCAGCAGCGTGAGCGGGTGCGGATGGTCCTTGCGCTGCCCGCGCACGTACTCGCGCGCCATCGTGCCCGGCTGCGGCAGCACGCGCAGCGCGTTGCGGATGGCCGCCCACTCGAACCAGCGGAACCGCGCCCACGCCTCCTTGCGCACCGTGCTGCCGCCCATGCGGCCCGCCTTCTTCTGCCCGCATTGCGCGCAAAAGGGGCCGGTGAGCGGGGCGGCGCAGTTGAGGCACTGGGTGGTGTCGAACAGGGCGTTGGAGAGGTGGCCGGGCTGGGGCACGTTGGATGGATTTGCTTCTGATTTGATAGCATTTGGCGCTTACTGGGTAAGCGCCAGGGGCCAAAAAGACTTAGATTTTCCTGCGGCGCAGCGCTGCGAAGCCCAGTGCGGCGGCAGCGGTGGACAACAAGATAAGTGCCCATTCGCCCAGCGTCGGGATGGGGGCCGGATTGCCCGCGCCGGGGCCTGGGCCGGGAGGCAGGGGGCCACAGCCTGTGTACCAGGGAGTGACGGTGGAGGCTTTGTCCCAGGCCGCGTTGATGGAGGGCGTGATGTGGTTTGGGCACAGCATGGAACTGCCTGCCACCAGCGCCCCGGGCGCGGCAGGTATGGGGCCGGAGAACTGGTTGTTCTGCGCCTGGATGATCTCCAGCGTGCCGGGCAGTGGCGGAATGGGGCCGGAGAGCTGGTTGTCGTTGACCAGCCATTGGCGCAGCGCCGGTGTGCCTGCCAGCGATGCGATGCCGCCTGTCAGCTGGTTGTGGTTGGCGTGGAACATCTCTAGCGCGGGCAGGTTCGCGAGCACCGGCAGCGGCCCGGTGAACTGGTTGGACGCGATGGCATAGGTCGTCAGGTGGACCAGCCCGGAGGGGTCGGGCGGCACGCCTTGCAGGTCGTTGTGGTCGATCGTGAAAGTGCGCAACTGCGCCAGGGGCGCAATCGGCGGCACCGTTCCCGCCAGGTTGTTGCTGCTCAGGTTGATGCCCCGGATGCCCGTCAGCGCGGACCAGTCGGGCAGCGCTGCGCCCACGGGGTCGGTCAGGTTGTTGCTCGCCAGCGAAAGGTACCGGATGAAGTTGGCCGGATCGGCGTTGCTCGGGTCGTTGCAGGTCACCCCGATCCACGTGCACTCGCTGCCCACTGGCCCCAGCCAGTTGGTGCGGAAAGTCCACGCGGGGCCGTTGGTGTGGTTGTACAGGTCGATCAGGTACTGCCGCTGGGCGGCCGGAATGGCGGCCTGGGCCGCACCAGCAGCTCCGAGGGCCGCTGCGATGACGAGGGAGTGGAAGCGTTTCATGGCTATGCGTAGGAGGAAAAGGGTGGGAGACACCGCGAGCTACCGGTGGGCAGCGCTGTGTGGCGGCACTGTAGAAACCCCTGGCCTTTGCGCCCATCCTCCACCTGAACGAAGATTGCCGCCTGCTGACGCCTGGGCGCAACGTCATTCACCTGAACGATGACGCCCGCCGCGCCGCGCCCTACCATCCGCCGCTTTTGGGCTGGCAACGAAAGGACGCCCCGTGCACCCTGCCCTTGGCGACCTTTTGGGCGCTATGGCCGACGAGGCTCGCTTTGGCGATGCCCTGGCCCGCTACGCCGCAAGCTTTCGCGCCGACCTGTTGGGCGGGGCGTTCCTGGCCAGCGGGCTCGACCAGTTGGCCCGGTGGGGGGCAGAATTCGCCGCCCACCCCGAGGTGGACTGGTGGCTGCAGACTCCCGCCAGCGAAGGCGTCCCCGCGTTGCTGGCCATGGGCGTCACGCCCGAGGCGGCGCAGCGCTATGCCACCCACTACCGCCTGCAGGACCCGCTGTGGGACGACGCAGTGGCCCGCATCGCCGCCGTGGGCGTGCAGGGCACCTGGGTGGCCACCGACGCGCCTGCGCGGGCCACGCGCGGCTTTCGCCGCACGGAGATCTACAACGACTTCCTGCGCGAATATGGCATCGGCACGCGCATGTTCGGTGGCACGGCGGGCGTACCGCACCCAGTGGGCAACCTGTTCATGTCCATCTACCGCCAGGGCGATGACGAGGGGTTCGCGCCGGGGGACGTTCAGCGCTTCCAGGCCGAATTCGGTACGGTGCAGCGCGCGGCCTTCGTGCATCGCGAGGCGGTGGCCTTGCGCGTGCGCACGCGCCGCCTGGAGTCCTTGATGGAACAGTGGCCGATGGGGCTGCTGTTCTTCGACACGGCGGGCCGCCCGCTGCATGCCAATGCCCGGGTACGCGCATTGTGCGAACTGCCCGAGCGCGGCCCGCTGCGCGCCTTGCTGCGGGGAGGAGTGCTCCAGGCCCATGTGCCGCTGGCGTTGCAGATGCTGTTTCGGCAGTCGCTGGCGGGGCGGTCGGGTTGCGTGGAACTGCGGGGTGGGGTGCTACTGGTGGCCTTGCCAGTGGGTGATATGGCGGTCCTGGGACTGCCGCACCACGCGCCCGGAGTGGCCTGGGTGGTCATGGAGCGGAGCATGGACAGCGGGGCTGCCGTGGCCCTGGCGCGCCAGGCCTATCGCCTGAGTCCGTCGGAGTCCGCGCTGTTGCTGGCGCTGATGCGCGGGCAGACGCCGCAGGACTTCGCCGATGCGCGCGGCTCGCGCATCTCGACCGTACGTACCCAGATGCGCGCGCTGCTCGCCAAGACGGGAACGCAGCGCCAGCAGGACTTGGTGGCCCTGGTGGCGCGGCTCATGTTGTTGACGCCCGCACAGGCCAGGGCCCAAGGGGCCGTGCCACAGTGATTGGGGGCAAAAAAAGGTGCCCGAAGGGGCACCTACTGTGGCCTGCCGCCCGCAGCGGGCGGGCGGGCGTGCTCAGGGGCGCACGACGATGCTGTTGCGTACGTCGCGCACGTGCTTGGTGTTGCGGGCAATGCTCTCGGCCTGGTTCTTCTCGGCCTGGGTCTTGGCGAAGCCCGACAGTTGCACGGTGCCGTTCAGGGTCTCGACGCTGATGGCGCCGGCGGACACCGTCTTGTCTTCCACCAGCTTGGCCTTCACGGCAGTGGTGATGGCAGCGTCGTCCACGTAGGCGCCCACGGTCTGCTGGTCGCGGGCCACGGCGCAGCCCGTGGCGGTGACGATGGTGGTGCCGGCGAGAGCGGCGAAGGCAAGGGCGCGAAGGTATTTCATGGGTTTCTCCTCGATGGGTTGGTAAGGCGAGTGCTGTGGGGGAGGGCCTGCCAGCCGGTTGCACCCCCCCGATCGGCAAGTATCCGCATCATGATGCCTGCGGTGCGCGGCACAAGCGGCGCGCATGGGCCGCGCGAACGCAAGCAATTGTCAACCAACTTCAGCGTCTGCGTGCGCGCGCCGCGTACCCGATGGCCGTGGCCAGGGCGGCGCCGGCCACGGCGGCCAGCAGCAGCGATTTGCCTGGCTGCTCGGCCACGTAGCGGCCCGTGGCGTCGGCGGCGTGGCCGATGCGGCGGCGGGCGCGGTCGGTGGTTTCGGCGCAGTACTGGATACCGCGCGTGGCCAGTTCCTGGGCGCGCTGGGCCAGGTCGCTGGCGCCCGGGTCGATCTCCTGGCGCAGCCGGCGCATGCGGCTTTCGGCCTTGTCCAGCGAGGCGTTGGCCAGCTTGCGCGTGGTCTGTACGGCGCCTTCGGCGCTCTCCAGGGTGTCCTCGGCCCAGTGGCGGGCGGTGTGGGCGGTTTTGTGCGTTGCAGTGTTGTGGTGCATGAAGGCTCCTTTCGGTGAGGGATGGTCAGTGGTGGCGGTGCCGGTCAGCGTTTCTTGACGAGGCCGATCACGAAGGCCACGACGGCCATGACCACGAAAACGAAGAACAGAATCTTGGCGATCTCCACGGCCCCGGCGGCAATGCCGCCAAAGCCGAAGAGGGCCGCGACCAGGGCGATGACCAGAAAGACGACGGCGTAGTGCAGCATGGTTTCATCTCCTCGCGTTCAGCCGGCGGTGCCGGCGGGCTGGCAGCACGGGGTGCCAGGGCATGGGATGACTGTAGGCCGCGCTGGGCGCGGCGCGTGCCAGCGGCGCGCGGCTTGGCGTGTCGGCGGGAACGCGGTGCGGGGTGTAGGACGGGGCCGACGGGCGCGGCCTGCGGCGTCAGGCGCCCCAGGGAATGTCGGCCGAGACGACCGTGCCCTGGCCGGGCTGGGAGCGCACCGCGAAGCGCCCGCCCGCCGCTTCCACCCGGTGGCGCATGCCCGCGAGCCCGTGCGATTTGGCCGGCACCGCCCCGGGCGCGAAGCCCGTGCCGTCGTCCCGTATTTCCACGGCGACATGGGCGGCGTGGCGCTGCACGCGCACGGTGGCGTGGCGCGCCTGGGCGTACTTGCCGATGTTGGTGAGCGATTCCTGCACGATGCGGTACACGGTGAGCTGCAGCGCGGGCGACAGGTCCACTTCCTGCAGTTCGGCCTCCACCGCGATGCCGCTGTGCTGTGCGAATTCCCGCGTGAGGATCTCCAGCGATGCGGTAAGCCCGAGGTTGGCCAGCGAGGAGGGGCGCAGGTTTTCGATGATCCGGCGCTTCAGGGAGATGACGCCGTTGAGCGTCTCCGTGAGGTGGCGCAGGCGTTCGGACACCTCCGGCGGCGTGGTGTCGATGCGCGACTTGAGCCGCGCCACGTCGAGCTTGGCGGCCGTGAGCAGGGCGCCCAGTTCGTCATGCAGCTCGCGCGCCAGGTGGCCGCGTTCGTCCTCGCGCACCTGCTGCAGGTGCGTGGCCAACTCGGCCAGCGAGGCCGTGCGCTCGCGCACGAGGCCTTCGAGGCGGTCGCGTTCGCGCTCCAGGCTCTCCTGCTCGCGCTGCAGCGCGGTTTGCAGTGCCCTGGCCTGGCGCAGGTACATATAGAACGCCAGCAGGCCGATGGCTGCCATGGCGGCGACGCCCAGGCGCGCGAGCAGCAGCGAGCGCAGGATGTGCGCCTGGTTCTGCGCGGCGCGCCGGTCGGCACGCTCGATGAGCGCGAGCGCGTGGGTGCGGATGGCGTCCATGTTCTCCTTGCCCACGTCGGTGAAGATCACGAAGCGCCAGGCATCCTCGTTGCCCTGGCGGCGCAGGTCCAGGCTCAGCGCCATCTCGGAGAGCTTGCGCCCGATCTGCTGTGCGAGCTGGCTGAAATCCTCCCGGTCCTCGGGCGAGTCGGCGAAGCTGCTGCGCAGCGCGTCCAGGTTGCTGTGCAGCGTGGCGACCGCGCCTTCGTAGGGCGCCAGGTAGCGTTCCTCGCCAGTCAGCAGAAAACCGCGCAGCCCGGTTTCGGCGTCCAGCATGTTCTGCAGCAGACGATTCAGCGCGGCGCGGGTGTGCTGGGTCTGCGCCATCTCGCCCACCGCCTGGCGCGAGCGCTGGTAGCTGGTTTCGTTGATGCCGACCAGCAACAGCGCTGCCAGCAGCGCCACGGGCAGGCTCAGGGCCATCTTGCGGATCTGGGACCAGCGCATGGGCGATTCCTTCCAGGTCGGGGGCGCGGTGATTCGGGATAATGCGGCGGTCGGGCTGGCTGGCCGCGCACTGCCGTGCGGCATGCAGGGCGGCTTCGGGAAAGACCATTCTCATGATCAATGTCGGCATTGTGGATGACCACGCCATCGTGCGCTCGGGCTTGCGCCAGTTCTTCGCCGAGCACGTGGACCTGTGCGTCGCGGGCGAGGCGGCGAACGGGCGCGAGGCCATCGACCTGGTGCGCCTGCACGCCATCGACGTGCTGGTGATGGACCTGTCCATGCCCGGCCAGAGCGGCCTGGACGCCATGGCCATGCTGCGTGCCAAGGCCCCGGACATGGGCATCCTGATCCTCAGTGGCTATCCCGAGGAGCACTACGCGATCAACCTCATCCGCCAGGGCGCGAGCGGGTATCTGAACAAGGAGTGCGACCCGGCCGAGATCGTCGAGGCCATCCGCACCATCGCGCTGGGGCGCAGGTACCTCACGCCCGCCGTGGCCGAACTGCTGGCGCAGCAACTGCACCGCAAGGACGACGCGCCGCCGCACGAGCAACTGTCCGAGCGTGAGTTCCAAGTGTTCCTGAAGCTGGCGCGCGGCGAGACCGCGGGCGATGTTGCCAAGTCCCTGTCGCTGAGCGTGAAGACCGTGAGCACCTACCGGACGCGCCTGATGGAGAAGATGGGCCTGGGGTCGAACAGCGACCTGACCTACTACGCGCTGAAGAACCGCCTCATTGACTGAGATCCGCGTCCTGGCTGCGCGCGATGCAGTAATCGAGCAGGGCGTCGATCTCGTTCGATTTGTCGAACACCGCGTCCACGCCCAACTGGGCGCAGCGGGCGCGGATGTCCGGCGTGGCGTAGTTGCTCAGCACCACGATCTTCTGGTGTGCCTGGCGCTCCCTGCAGGCGGCGAGCACCCCCAGGCCGCTGCCCTGGCGCAGGAAGAGGTCGACGATGGCCAGATCCCAATGGCCCGGGTGGCTGGTGAGCCAGGCCTTGCCGTCGGCCTCCGTTTCCGCCATGCCCACGGCCTGGACGGACGCCAGTTCCTCCAGCGTACCGATGAGGTTTTCGCGGATGGTGGCGTTGTCTTCGACGAGGTAGGTGCGCAGTTTCACGGTGGGGCCAGTCCAGGGGCACCGCGAGGGGCCGCGTGCCCATGGTCCGACTATAGGGCGCCAGGGGCCGCGGGGCTGCCAGCGGTGGTACGCCGCTGGTGTCGGCGCTGTCCTACGTGGTGGATGTACCGCACACCGGGCAGCCGGCATGGCGCTGGCTGCGCAGGGTGTTCCATTCCATGCTGCGGCCGTCGAGCATCAGCAACCGCCCGGCGACGCTCTGGCCCACGCCGGCCACCAGCTTGAGCGCCTCGGCCGCCTGCATGGCGCCGATGATGCCGACCATGGGGGCGAATACGCCCATGGTGGCGCATTGCACTTCCTCGAAGGCCGCGTCGGGCGGGAACAGGCAGGCGTAGCAGGGCGACTGCGCGTCGCGCGGGTCCACCACCGTGAGCTGCCCGTCGAAGCGGATGGCCGCCCCCGCCACCAGCGGAACGCGGTGGCGCACGCAGGCGGCGTTGATGGCATGGCGCGTGGCGTAGTTGTCGGTGCAGTCCAGCACCACCGTGGCGCTGGGCACTAGGCGGTCGAGCAGGGCGGCGTCCGCACGCGCCTGCACGGCATCGACCTGTACGCCTGGGTTGATGGCATGCACTGCCTCGGCCGCCGAGGCCACCTTGGGCTGGCCCACGCGTGCCGTGGTGTGCGCGATCTGACGCTGCAGGTTGGTCAGGTCCACCGCGTCGTCGTCCACCAGCGTGAGGCGCCCCACGCCCGCGGCGCCGAGCAGCAGCGCCACGGGCGAGCCCAGGCCGCCCGCGCCGATCACCAGCGCGTGGGCCGCCAGGATGCGCTCCTGCCCCTCGATGCCGATCTCATCGAGCAGGATGTGGCGCGAGTAGCGCAGCAGTTGGTCGTCGTTCATGGCGTGGCTGAATGCAAAAAGGCCGGGCTGCAAGGCCCGGCCCCGGGGAAAGAACGCAGGAGGATGGCTCAGTCCTCTTTTTTCTCGTCCTTCTTCTCTTCCTTGCGCTCGGTCAGGGTCTTGCTGACCAGCACGGCCTGGCCCTTGAGCTTGTTCAGCGCCTGGGTGAGCTGGAAGTCCTTTTCCGAACCCAGCTCGGGCAGCTTGCGCTCCGACGGGTTCTTCTTGGTCTCTTCCTCCAGGCGCTTGCGCGCTTCTTCGCGGGCTTTTTCGCGGGCTTCGTCCTTCTGCTCCTCGCCCTGGCCGTTGCCCAGGTGCTTGTCCAGGTCGGCCTCGCGCATGCGCAGCGCGGCGAACAGGTCGCCGTCGGCGGTTTCGTCCACCATCACGTCGGGCACGATGCCCTTGGCCTGGATGGAGCGGCCATTGGGCGTGTAGTAGCGCGCCGTGGTGATCTTGATGCCGGTGTCCGGCCCCAGTGGGCGCACCGTCTGCACCGAGCCCTTGCCGAAGGTCTGGCTGCCCATCAGCGTGGCGCGCTTGTGGTCCTGCAGCGCGCCGGCCACGATTTCACTGGCCGAGGCCGAGCCCTCGTTGACCAGCACCACCAGCGGCACGGTCTTGATGGCGGCGGGCAGGCGCTTGAGCGGGTCGCCCTGGCCGCGGCGGGCGTAGAACTCGGGCGAGGCCTTGTAGGTGGCCTTGCTGTCGGCAAGCTGGCCGTTGGTGGAAACCACCGTGACGTTCTCGGGCAGGAAGGCGGCCGAGATGGCCACGGCGGCGTCAAGCAGGCCGCCTGGGTCGTTACGCAGGTCGAGCACCAGGCCCTTGAGGCGCGGCTCTTGCTTGTAGACCTCCTCGACCTTGCGCACGAAATCGTCCACCGTGCGCTCCTGGAACTGCGACAGGCGGATCCAGGCGTAGCCGGGCTCGATCACCTTGCCCTTGACCGACTGGGTCTTGATTTCCTCGCGCGTGATCGTCACCGGGAAGGTGCGGTTCTCGTCCTTGCGGAAGATGGTCAGCGTCACCTTGGTGTTGGGCTCGCCGCGCATGCGCTTGACGGAATCGTTGAGCGACAGGCCGCGCACGGCGGTGTCGTCGATCTTGGTGATCAGGTCGCCGGTCTTGAGGCCGGCGCGGTACGCGGGCGAGCCCTCGATGGGCGAGACGATCTTGATGAGCCCGTCTTCCTGCGTGATCTCGATGCCCACGCCGACGAAGCGGCCCGTCGTGCCCTCGCGGAATTCCTTGAACGACTTCTTGTCGAAGTACTGCGAGTGCGGGTCCAGGCTCGACACCATGCCCGAGATGGCGTCGGTGATGAGCTTCTTGTCGTCCACCGGCTCCACGTAATCGGTCTTGATGAGGCCGAACACGGCGGAGAGCTGCTGGATCTCCTCCAGCGGCAGCGGCGTCATGGCGCCGCGCGCCACGGTCTGCAAAGACACCGTGGTCAGCGCCCCGGCGACCACGCCGATCGACACCCACCCTGCAATTTTCAGTTTCTGGCCCATACGCTTACCTTGCTCGCCCGTAGCGGTTCAATATACCTCTTGGAAGGGGCGCGCCCTTCCGGGTTCCCTTGGTTGAGTTCCCTATGCCTTGCCTTGCGAGGCCACGGCGGCAGCGGCCTTGGCGGCGGCCTCGGCGTCGCCCAGGTAGTAGTGGCGAATGGGCTTGAGGTCGTCGTCCAGCTCGTACACCAGCGGGATGCCGTTGGGGATGTTCACGCCCACGATGGCGTCGTCGGCAATGCCGTCCAGGTACTTCACCAGCGCACGGATGGAGTTGCCGTGCGCAGCGATCACCACGCGCTGGCCGCTGCGGATCGACGGGGCGATGGTGTCGTTCCAGAACGGGATGACGCGCGCCACCGTGTCCTTGAGGCACTCGGTCAGCGGAATCTGCGCGGGCGCCAGGCCGGCGTAGCGGCGGTCGCCGCGCTCGCTGCGCGTGTCTGTGGGCTCCAGGGCCGGCGGGGGCGTGTCGTAGCTGCGGCGCCACACCAGAACCTGCTCGTCGCCGTACTGCTTGGCCATGTCGGCCTTGTTCAGGCCCTGCAGGCCGCCGTAGTGGCGCTCGTTCAGGCGCCAGCTCTTGACCACCGGCAGCCAGGTGCGGTCCATCTCGTCCAGCGCGTACCACAGCGTGTGGATGGCGCGCTTGAGCACGCTGGTGTAGGCCAGGTCGAACTCGTAGCCCTCGGCCTTGAGCAGCTTGCCCGCCGACATGGCCTGCGAGACGCCGGTGGGCGTCAGATCCACGTCGGTCCAGCCGGTGAAGCGGTTTTCGAGGTTCCAGGTGGATTCGCCGTGGCGGATCAGGACGAGCTTGTGCATGGATTCCCTAGGAAGAGCTGGTCAAAACCCGACATTCTAGAATTGCGGGGTTTCGCATCCCAAGGATTGACGTGAATTTCATCATCGAGAACTGGTATCTCATCCTTCTGGCCCTGGTTTCGGGCGGCATGCTGCTGGCGCCCGTGCTGATGGGCGGCGGCCCGGGCGGGCTGACGGCCGCCAACGCGGTGCAGCTCATCAACCGCGAGAAGGCCGTGGTCATCGACGTGTGCGGCCCCGAGGAATACGCCGCCGGCCACGTCGGCGGCGCCAAGAACGTGCCGCTGGCACAGCTCGAAGAGCGCCTGCCCAGCGTGGTCAAGAACAAGGCCGTGCCCGTGGTCATGGTGTGCGCGCGCGGCGTGCGCGCGCAACGTGCCGTGGCCGTGGCCAAGAAACTGGGCTACGACAACGCCCAGGCCCTGTCGGGCGGCCTGGCCGCCTGGCGCGAAGCCAACCTGCCCGTGGAGAAAGGCTGACCCATGCCCACCGTGAAGATGTACACCACCGCCGTGTGCCCCTACTGCATCCGCGCCAAGCAACTGCTCAAGGCCAAGGGCGTGGAGCAGATCGAGGAGATCCGCGTCGATACCGACCCGGCGCAGCGCCAGCACATGATGGAGACCACCGGCCGGCGTACCGTGCCGCAGATCTTCATCGGCGACATCCACGTCGGTGGCCACGACGACCTCGTGGCGCTTGACGCGCGCGGCGGTCTGGCGCCCTTGCTGCAGGGCTGAGAACGTGTGAACGAATCCGCCATGCCCGCTCATCACGCCAAAACACGCCCCCTCTGCGTTGCAAATGCGCGCCATAGCCCGCGCTATGGCTGTGCTTTGCGCCTTGATGGGCCGCGTTTTGGCGCGCTGCTCGGCCACGCCGGATTCATTCACACGTTCTGATAGTGGCGGCATGCATAATGCGTGCCGCGAAGTGCCCGCTGCGGGAGCCTCTCCCCGGCGGGCTTTGTTTTATTCCAACATAGTTGCAAGACCCAACCATGGCCGACCAAGAAAACCCCGTGTTCCAGATCCAGCGCGTGTACCTGAAGGATCTGTCCCTGGAGCAGCCGAACTCGCCCGCCATCCTGCTGGAGCAGGCGCAGCCGAGCGTGGACATCCAGCTCGGCGTGGAAGCCACTCCCGTGGCCGAGGGCATTTTCGAAGTCTGCGTGCTGGCCACCGTGCAGACCAAGATCGAAGACAAGACCGTGTTCCTGGTCGAGGCCAAGCAGGCCGGCATCTTCGAGATCCGCAACATCCCTGAGGAGCAGATGGGCGCCGTCATCGGTGTGGCCTGCCCGCAGATCGTCTACCCCTACCTGCGCGGCAACGTGGCCGACACCATCACGCGCGCCGGCTTCCCGCCCGTGCACCTGGCCGAAATCAACTTCCAGGCCATGTACGAGCAGCAGCAGGCCGCCCAGGCCGAAGCCGCCAACGCCACGGCGCAGTAAGCCTCCGCGCCATCGCGGGTTCGCGGGCTTGGGCATGTTTTAGTGCTCCAGCCCGCACCAGACAAGCGCTGCCAGCTATGAAAATAGTAGTCATTGGCGCAGGCGCATGGGGCACGGCCATGGCCATGAGCGCCGCCGCCCACCCCGCCGGGCACACCGTGGCCCTGTGGGCGCGCGACGCCGCCCAGGCCGCCGCCATGCAGGCCGCGCGCGAGAACGCGCGCTACCTCGCGGGCGTGCCCTTCCCCGCGTCCCTGCGCATCGCCAGCGGCGGCTTGGCCGCGCTGCTCGGCGACGCCGAACTTGTCGTGCTGGGCACGCCCATGGCGGCGCTGCGTGCGCTGCTGGCCGAGGTGCGCGACTGCGGCGTGCCCGTGGCCTGGTTGTGCAAGGGCTTCGAGGCCCAGGCCGAGGGCCAGCCCTGGGGCCTGCTGGCGCACGAAATCCGTGCCCAGGTGGCGCCGCAACTGCGCGCCGGGGTGCTCAGCGGTCCGAGCTTTGCGCTCGAAGTGGCGCGCGGCCAGCCCACGGCCCTGGTCGCGGCCAGCGAGCACGCCGAGGTGCGCCAGTTGCTGGTGCAGGCCTTCCACAGCCCGCACTTGCGCGTCTACGCCAACGACGACATCGCCGGCGTCGAAGTGGGCGGCGCGGTGAAGAACGTGCTGGCCATCGCCACCGGCCTGTGCGACGGGCTGCAGCTGGGCCTGAACGCGCGTGCCGCCCTCATTACGCGCGGCCTCGCCGAGATGACGCGCCTGGGCTTGGCGCTGGGCGCGCGCGCCGACACCTTCATGGGCCTGTCCGGCCTGGGCGACCTGGTGCTGACGGCCACGGGCGACCTGTCGCGCAACCGCCGCGTGGGCCTGCTGCTGGCCCAGGGCCACACGCTGGCGCAGGCCGTCGAATCGCTGGGCCACGTGGCCGAGGGCGTCTATTGCGCGCGCACCGTGGTCGCGCGCGCGCGTGGGCTGGGGGTGGAAATGCCGCTGGCCGAGACCGTGGTGGAACTGCTCGACGGCCGCCTGCAGGCGCCGGCCGCGCTGCAGCGCCTGATGGCGCGCGATCCGCGCGGGGAATAGGGCCGGGCGTCCCTAGAATCCAGGGCTTTCAACCCCGAGAAAGCCTCCCATGCCGCGCCTTTCCTCCCCTCCGACCGCCACCCTGGCCCTGCTGCTGGCCTGCGCTGCCGCGCTGGGCGGCTGCGCCACGGCCCCCGCGCCGCAGGCGCAGGACGTCACCACCATCAACGGCCAGCCCGTGCCGGGCCGCATGGCGCGGCTGGTGGACGCGGTGACCATGCTCGACACCATCGACGTCAACGGCCAACGTATCGTGGTGGAAAAAGGCGTCCGCAAGGCCGGAACGCGCGTGGGCATCCACGTGCATGAATACGGCGGCCATACCTGCGTGCTCACGGGCGAAATCACCGGCTTCATGGAAGGCCATGCGCCGCACAAGTGGCCCGCAGGCACGTGCTACTACATGCCGCCGAACGTGCTCATGGCCGCGGCCAACCTGGGCAGCGAGGACGTGGTGCTCATCGACACCTTCATCCTCCCGCCGGGCAAGCCCACCATCACTATCCGCGAGCCCGGTTTCCCGGCGCGCTGATGGCGAAGAAACTTCTGTTTTGATAGCTGACAGCGCTTGCTGGAAAAGCGCTGGAGGCCATTTCGACTGGGCGTTTGGCGCCCATGCCTCCGATCAACGGCTGCGGCCCTGCACCCCCGCCGCGAAGATGTCCACCATGCGGTCGATGTGCTGCTCCAGCGGCAGGCGCGCGAACCACGGGTCGTCGCCCAGCGTGATGCGCAGCGAGGTCACGCCGTGCAGCGCCTCCCACACCAGTTGGGCCGTGGTGTCGATATCGGCCTGCGCGGGCGGCGGGCCGCCCGCCTCGCGCAGCAGGCCGTCGGCCAGCGTGCGCGCCAGGGCATAGGCGTCCTCGCTCGGGTTGCCGAATTCGATCGATGAATCCTCCACCGGCGAGGCGGGCCGGGCTTCCATGAACATCAGCCGGTAGGCCTGCGGGTGCGCCACGCCGAAGGCCGCATAGGCGCGCGCCACCTGGCGCAGCGCGTCGCGCGCGCCGCTGGCCTGCGCCAGCGCCTGTTGCAGGTGGCGCGAGAAGCGCTTGAGGTCGTCGTCCACGGCCTGCGCGATCAGCGCCGCCTTGTCGGGAAAGAGCGCGTACACCACCGTGGTGGAGACCCCCACCAGATCGGCTACGGCGCGCATCGTCACCGCCTGCGCGCCGCCCTTGCGCAGCAGCTTGCGCGCGGCGGCCAGCAGGTCGCGCCGGCGCGCCTGCAGTTCCTTGTCGCGGCGGCGCGTGCGCGGCGCCGCGGGTGGGGCCTTGTCCGGCGCGGGCGGGGGAGGTCGTGTCATGCCGCCGATTGTGCAATGCGTTTTCGCAGTGCGCGCGAATACCCCTGGATATGCGGCCTGCCAAGCGAGCAAACACGCAGGTGGAAACCCTGTTTAAAAACAATGTTTTTTTTAAGATCATTGTTCTTAATAAATCTGCTGTGCCATGTTCCCTGCTGTTCCCTTCCCTGTGTTCCCTGTGTTCCCTGCGCGCCGCTGCGCGCTCGCCTTGCTGGCCCTGGCCCTGGCCGCCTGCGGCGCGCCCGAAACCCCTGGCGCCGCCGACGAGGCGCGTGCCGCGCAGATGCGTCCGCACGACGCGGCCCTGGCCGAGAAGTACGAACGCTCGTGCATGGTCTGCCACGCGCAGATCGCGGCCCAGGCGCCGCTGACGGGCTTCGCGCCCGCCTGGCGGGCGCGTCTGAAGCAGGGCATGGACACCCTGGTGCGCCATGCCGAGCAGGGCCTGGGCGGCATGCCGCCGCGCGGCCAGTGCGCCGACTGCACGGCGGATGAGCTGCGCGCGCTGATCCAGTTCATGGCCTCGTGATTCCTCCCTCCCGCTCCTCTTTCGCTTCTTCCCATGACCCATCCTCTCGATTCCCTGCGCGCGCGCCGCATGCTGCTGCGCGCGGGCGCTGGCGCCGCCCTGGGCGCGGCCCTGCTGTCCGGCCTGGCGCGCGCCCAGGCTGCTTCCAAGGCGGCTGCATCCACCGCGCCTGCCGCCGCGCCGCAGACCCCACCCGCGCGCTGGCAGAACTGGTCGGGCCTGCAGCAATGCCAGCCCCGGCGCCGCTTCGTGCCCGCCAGCGAGGCCGAACTGGCCCAGGCCCTGCGCGATGCGCCTGCCGGCACCACGCTGCGCTGCGTGGGCGCGGGCCACTCGTTCGTGCCGCTGGTGCCCACCGACCAGTGGCTGGTGTCGCTCGACCGCCTCTCGGGCGTGGCGCGCGGGCCTGAGGACGGCACGGCGCTGATCCAGGGCGGCACGCGCCTGGCCGTGGCCTCGCGCCAGCTCGACGCGCTGGGCCTGGCGCTGCCCAACCTGCCCGATATCGACGTGCAGAGCTATGCCGGGGCCATCAGCACCGGCACGCACGGCACGGGGCGCGAGCTGCCCGCGCTGCATGCCGAGGTGCAGGCGCTGCGCCTGGTCACGGCGCGCGGCGACGTCCTCGAATGCAGCGCGGCGAAGAACCCCGCGCTGCTGGCGGCGGCGCGTGTGTCGCTGGGCAGCCTGGGCGTCATCACCCAGGCCCAGGTGCGCGTGGTGCCGGCCTACGATCTGCACCGCCACGTGTGGCTGGAGCCCGCCATGCAGCTGCTGGAGCGCGCCCCCGAGCTGGCGCGCAAGCACCGCAACTTCGAGTTCTACTACCTGCCCTTCACCGGCTACGCGGCGGGCATCACGCACGACGTGGACGCCAGCGGCACGGTGCTCACCGCCCAGGCGGCGGACGAGGACATCCTGCGCGACCTGCGCCGCCTGCGCGACTGGCTGGGCTTCTCGCCCGCGCTGCGGCGCAAGGTGGCGGGCTGGCTGATCGACCCGCATCAAACCGAGGATGCGCGCAACCGCGCCTGGCGCCTGCTGGCCACGCAGCGGCCCACGCGCTTCAACGAGTCTGAATACCACGTGCCCGCCGAGGTAGGCGTGGCCTGCGTGAAGGAGGTCATCGCCGCGCTGGAAAAGCGCAACGAGGTCTTCTTCCCGCTCGAATTCCGCTTCGTCGCCGCCGACGACGCCTGGCTCAGCCCCTTCCACCAGCGCGCGAGCTGTTCCATCGCCGTGCACGCAGCGGCGGACGAGGCGCACGATTACCTGCTCAGCGAGATCGGCCCCATCTTCCGCCGCCACGGCGGCCGCCCGCACTGGGGCAAGCTGCACGATCTGGGCGCGGCGGAGTTGGCCGCGCTGTACCCGCGCTTCAAGGACTTCCAGGTGCTGCGCCAGGAGCTGGACCCGCAGGGGCGCTTTCTGAATCCGCACCTGCGCCAACTGTTCGGGGTGGCGGCATGAAGCGCCGCCTGCTGCTGGCTGGAATCGGCGCTGGCGCGGCCGCGCTGGCGCTGCGCCCCGGCGTGAGCGGCGCGCCGCACGGGGCCTATTTCAGCGCCCTGGCGCGCGCCCTGCGCCGCTCCGACCGTGCCACCGACGCCACGACCCCCGTGCTGGTGATCGACCGCGACCGCCTGCACGCCAATCTGCGCCAGGTGCTGGCGCTGAAGGCGCAGGGCATGCCGCTGCGCGTGGTGGCCAAGTCGCTGCCCTCGCTGCCGCTGCTGGAATGGCTGGCCCGGCAGGCGCAGACCACGCGGCAGATGGTGTTCAACCTGCCGTATCTGCTGCGTCAGGCGGCCGCGCAGCCCGCGTTCGACCTGCTGCTGGGCAAGCCCCTGCCCGTGGGCGCGGCGCAGACGTTCTACCAGCAGCACGCGCGCGGCGCGTTCTTGCCCGAGCGCCAGTTGCAGTGGCTGATCGACACGCCTGGGCGTCTGGCCGAATACCGTGCGCTGGCACGCGCGCTGGGCCAGCCGCTGCGCGTCAACCTGGAGATCGACGTGGGCCTGCATCGGGGCGGCTTCGCCAGCGCCGAGGCCCTGGGCGCGGCCCTGGCGCTGCTGCGCGAGGAGCCGCTGCTGCAATTCAGCGGCATGATGGGCTACGACCCGCACGTCAGCGCCATCCCCGACCTGCCCGGCGCGCGCCGCCGCGCCGAGGCGCATGCCAAGCAGACCTACGCCGCCTTCAAGGCCCAGGCCCTGGCCGCGCTGCCCCTGCTTCAGGCCCAGGCCGATGCGCTGACCTGGAACGCCGCCGGCTCCCCCACTTTCCAGTTGCATGACGGCCGTGGCGCGGCCAACGAGGTCAGCATTGGCTCGGCCTTCGTCAAGCCCACCGAATTCGACCTGCCGCACCTGGCCGGGTGCGAGGGAGCCTGCTTCATCGCCGCGCCCGTGCTCAAGAGCGGCGCCTTCGAGCTGCCCACGGGGGTGGAGTGGCTGGGCGGGCTCGCCAAGGCGTGGGATCGCAACCAGCGTCATGGCGTGTTCCTGTACGGCGGCCAGTGGCGTGCCGACCCGGTGTCGCCCGAAGGCCTGGCCACCAGCGGCCTGTACGGGCAGTCGCCCAACCAGCAGGTCATGGTCGGGTCGGGCCTGCAGAACCTCGCGCCCGGCGACACGGTGTTCCTGCGCCCGCACAAGAGCGAGGCGCTGCTGCAGCAGTTCGGCGACATCGTCGTCGTCGCGGGCGGCGAGGTGGTCGAACACTGGCCCGTGCTGCCGCCCATGCCCTGAATCCGTTCCCCCAACCTTTCCATATACCAATACACAACAAGGAGACACCATGCGATATCCCCTCACCCTGGCGGCTTGCCTGGCCGCGTACGTGGCCCTGCCCACACACGCGGCCACCGCAAGGGACGCCCACGGCACCTGGCTCAGTGCCGACCAGGCCGCCATCATCGAATTCAAGGAATGCGCCGACGCGCCTGGCGCGCTGTGCGGCCAGATCGTCTGGGACAAGGACGCGGGCACCCCGGCCGACGCCTGCGGCGTGCGCATCGCCAAGCTCAAGCGCTGGGACGGCGAAGCCTGGCGCGACGGCTGGGTGCACGACCCGCGCAGCAAGAAGAACTACAAGGGTATGTTGCGCGCCCAGGGCGCCACGCTGGCCCTGCGCGCCTACGTCGGTGTCGAGGTGCTGGGCGAGACCGAGGAAATGACCCGCACCGCCGCGCCCGCCCAGCCCTGCGCGCAACGCTGACCCGCCCCGAGGAGACCCCCATGAAAAGCACCCAGCACCTGCTTGCCCTGGCCGCGCTCGCGGGCACCTGTGCCCTGGCCCACGCCCAGGCCTCTACCGCCAGCGAGCCCGAGATCGCCAGCTACAGCATCGACACCACGCTCAAGCTCTCCAGCGACCGCAAGACGCGCGGCGTCTCCGACACCTTTGGCCGGCCCGGCGCGGAGCTGACGGTGGAGTTTGCGCACGAGTCGGGCCTGATCGGCCAGTTCCAGCTCGGCAGCGTCAGCCGTGTGAACTACCCCGAAAGCAACCGCCTCAATCCCATGCTGGCCCTGGGCTGGCGCGGCGGCGATCCCAGCGCGCTGCACTATGGCGTGGCCGCCGCGCGCGAATGGTTCCCCCGGGCCAGGGTGCGCGGCGCGCCCACCGGCTTCGACGAAAACTTCGAGCCCACCGGCGTGGCCGACACCAGCTTCCACACCAGCTACCTCGTGGGCGAGCTGGGCTGGGGCTACCTCACCGCGCGCTACCTGCACGTGGTGAGCCGGGACTTCCGCGGGGCCAACACCTCCACCATCTGCCCCAGCTACCTGGCCAGCGACATGGCGGCGGCGCTGGACTGCTACGGCCAGGGCATGCGCCACAGCCGGGGCACGCAGTTGCTCGACCTCGACCTGGCCTACCCGCTCAACGGCAGCACCAGGCTCATCGGCCACCTGGGCTGGCAGAAGGTGCGCAACTTCCGCGGCATGGATACGGTGGACTATCGGCTGGGGTTGGAGCACACGCGCTGGGGCTTCATCTTCGGTGCCGAGGTGGCCGGCGCCAAGGTGCGCGACCGCGCGCCCTTCGTCGCCGTGGACGAAGACGGCACCACCCGGCGCATGGACACCACCAAGCTGATCCTCAGCATCGCCAAGCGCTTCTGACCATGAACGCCAGCACCCACGACACCCTCGGGCCGCTGTTCGAGACCCTGCGCGCCGCCAGCCGCGCCCAGCCCGCATGGGACTGGCCCGCGCGCGCCCGGCGCCTGCGCGCGCTGCGCGCCCTGCTGCTGCGCGAGCGCGCCGCGATCTGCGCGGCTATCGCCGCCGACTTCGGCCAGCGCCCGCGCCAGGAGACCGAGCTGGCCGAGCTGTTCCCCATCCTTTCGGGCATAGACCACGCGCTGGCCCACGGCCCGCGCTGGATGCGCCCGCGCCGCCGCGCCACCGGCCTGTGGCTCCAGCCCGGGCGCAGCCGCGTGCTGCCGCAGCCGCTGGGCGTGGTCGGCATCGTCGCGCCGTGGAACTACCCGCTCATGCTCAGTGTGGGGCCGCTGACCGGCGCACTGGCGGCGGGCAACCGTGCGCTGCTCAAGACCTCGGAGCATGCCCCCGCCTTCGGCGCGCTGCTGGCGCGGCTGCTGGCCGAAACCTTCCCCGCCGACGAGGTGCGCGTGGTCGAGGGCGACGCCGAAGTCGCCCAGGCGTTTGTCGCGCTGCCTTTCGATCACCTGGTCTTCACCGGCTCCACCGCCGTGGGCCACGCGGTCATGCGCGCGGCCAGCGCCCACCTCACGCCGCTGACGCTGGAGCTGGGCGGCAAATCGCCCGTGGTCATCGGCCCCGGCGCGGACCTGGCGCACGCCGCCGAGCGCGTGCTGGTGGGCAAGCTGCTCAACGCCGGGCAAACCTGCATCGCGCCCGACTACGTGCTGCTGCCCGCCGGTCAGGAAGCCGCCTTCGCGCGCGCGGCCCAGGCCGTGGCCCGGCGCCTGTACCCGGACCTTGCGCACAACCGCGACTACACCCGCATCATCAACGTGCGCCAGTACCAGCGTCTGGCGGACTGGCTGGCCGAGGCCGAGGCGGCGGGCGTGCAGGTGCTGCCCCTGGCCGATGCGCCGGACGACCCCGGCCTGCGCCGCATGACGCCGCGCCTTCTGCTCAACCCCGCGCCAGCGCTGGCGGTGATGCAGCACGAAATCTTCGGCCCGCTGCTGCCCGTGCTGGGCTACCGCAGCCTGGATGAAGCGATCGACTTCATCAACGCCCGCCCGCGTCCCCTGGCGCTGTACGTGTTCGAGCGCGGCCAGGCCGCCATCGACCAGGTGCTGGCGCGCACGCGCAGCGGTGGCGTGACGCTGAACGACACGCTGCTGCACGTGGCGCAGGACGATCTGCCCTTCGGCGGCGTGGGCGCCAGCGGCATGGGTGCGTACCACGGCGAGGACGGCTTTCGCAGCTTCTCGCACTACCGGCCGGTGTTCGCGCAATCGCGCCTGGCGGGCATCGGCCTGATGAAGCCGCCTTACGGCGCGGCCTTCGACCGGCTGATGCGGTGGATGGCGCGGTAGTTGGACTCGATAGGGGAATTGGGTTTTTGCCTTATCTGGCCTGCGTGAGGTGCTCTCTTTTTTGATATTTTTCTGGGGGTTTGAGGGGCGAGTCCCGGCCTCTCCCCTCAAACTCCCAGCAGGAAATCAAAAAAAGAGAGCTACCCGCGCAAGCCAGATAAGCGCTCCCCCCGAAATGCACATCAAAACTCCAGATTGTCGATCAGCCGCGTCCCCCCCAGCCGCGCCGCGCCCAGCGCCACGAGCTGGCCCGGCTGCGCGGCCCCGGCGGGCGGCTGCAGGTCGGCGCGCTGGCGCACGGTGAGGTAGTCGGGCTGCCAGCCCTGTGCGCGCAGGCGCTCCAGCGCCTGGGCCTCCAGCGCGGGCAGGCCGGCGCCGGGTTGCAGCGCCGCGTCGGCCAGCGCGCGCAGCGCCTGGCTGAGCTGCACGGCCTGGGCGCGCTCGGCGTCGCCCAGGTAGCCGTTGCGCGAACTCAGCGCCAGGCCGTCGGCGGCGCGGCAGGTGTCGCCGGCCACGATGTCGATGGGCAGCGCGAACTGCTCCACCATGCGGCGGATCACCAGCAGTTGCTGGTAGTCCTTGCGCCCGAACACGGCCGTGCCCGGGCCGCCGCTGAACACGCAGGCCAGCAGCTTCATCACCACGGTGCACACGCCGGTGAAGAAGCCGGGGCGGAAGTGCCCTTCCAGCAGGTCGGCCAGCTGCGGGTCGGGCTGCACCTTGAAGGTCTGCGGCTGCGGGTACAGGTCTTTTTCCGACGGCGCGAACAGCACGTCGCAGCCGGCGGCGCGCAGCTTGTCGGCGTCGGCCTGCAGGGTGCGCGGGTAGCTGTCGAAGTCCTCGTGCGGCAGGAACTGCAGCCGGTTGACGAAGATGCTGGCCACCATGACGCGGCCCAGCGGCTTGGCCTGGCGCACCAGGGCCAGGTGGCCGTCGTGCAGGTTGCCCATGGTGGGCACGAAGGCGGGGTGGCCCGCGCCAGGGTGGGCGGCCAGGGCGGCGCGCAGGTCGGCGATGGTGTGGACGATTTGCATGGCTGGATTCACCAGGCGTGGAGCTGGTTGTCGGGAAAGCTGCCGTTCTTCACGGCCTGCACGTAGGCCTGCATGGCGCCCTTGACGCTGCCCGCGTCCTGCATGAAGTTGTGCACGAAGCGCGGCATTTTGCCCAGGTTCATGCCCAGCATGTCGTGCAGCACCAGCACCTGCCCGGCGGTGCCGCTGCCCGCGCCGATGCCGATGGTGTGGCAGTGCGCCAGCTCGGCCGTGAGCGTGCCGGCCAGCAGCGCGGGCACCATCTCCAGCACCAGCATGCTGGCGCCGGCGGCCTGCAGCTCCAGCGCGTGGCGGCGCAGTTCGGCGGCGGCCACGTCGTCCTTGGCCTGCACGCGGTAGCCGCCCAGGGCGTGCACGGTCTGCGGCGTCAGGCCCAGGTGGGCGCATACGGGAATGCCGCGCTCGACCAGGAAGCGCACGGTGGGCGCGGTCCAGCCGCCGCCTTCGAGCTTGACCATGTGCGCGCCGGCCTGCATGAGCTGGCAGGCGCTGCGCAGCGCCTGCTCGGGCGACTCGTGGTAGCTGCCGTAGGGCAGGTCGGCCACCAGCCAGGCCGTGCCCTGCACGCGGTGCAGGCCGCGCGCCACGCTGGCGGTGTGGTAGGCCATGGTCTCCAGCGACACGCCCACGGTGCTGGGCAGGCCCTGGCAGACCATGCCGAGCGAGTCGCCCACCAGGATGCACTCCACGCCCGCCGCGTCGGCCACGGCGGCGAAGGTAGCGTCGTAGGCGGTGAGCATGGCGATCTTCTCGCCCGCCGCGCGCATCTGCGCCAGGCGCGGCAGGCTGATGGGGCGGCGCTGGGGCAGCGGCGAGGCGGGGGGCAGGGTGCCGTAGGGCGTGCCCGGGGTGGCGGCGGGGCTGGTCATGGTGCGCTCCGGTCGGGGGTTGTGGAATTGGGGGCGAGTCTATGCCAGATGCGGCGGCGGGCCGAAACACCCTGGCAGCCGGGTGTTGCTATGGTTTTGCTAGCTGCTGGCGCTTGCTGTCTTTCGTTTATGGGGCCAAACCATGCTGGAATGACCGTGCAGCAAGCGCATGCAGCTCCTTTTTCAGGAGCATCAACGCTCCGGCAGAGCGCGCCAGCGGCGCCCCAGCGGCGAGATCGCGGCGACCAGCACGGCGGTGCTGGCGGCCAGGGCGGGCGCGCCCAGCAGCAGCGCGGGCCAGTATCTCGCGTTTCCGGGGCCGGCAGGCAGGGCCTGGGCGGCCTGGTGCCACAGGCTGGCGAAGCCGGGCAGCGCCAGCGCCATGCCCAGCCCGAGGAGCGTGGAGCCGCCCCAGGGCCGGCGCAGCAGCGCGATGCGCACCCAGGCCAGTGCCAGCAGCGCGGCGGGCACGAGCGGCAGGGTGACGCTGTCGGCCAGGCCCAGCATGCCCAGCAGCACCAGCAGGGGTGCGGACAGCGTCAGGCCCGCGCACAGGGCGGCGATCTGGCGCAGCGACAGCAGCCGCGCGGCGACCAGCGCCAGCGCCACGAAGAAGCCGGCGCTGGCGGCGTTGAGCAGGCTGGCGTGCAGGCTGCGCCGCGTGGCATCGGAGGTTTTCGCGCCTTGCAGGTGGTGCTCCACGAGGCTGGGCAGGGCCGTGCCGTGGCGCGGGTGCGTCCACCGCACGAAGCGCGGCGGGGCGTGGCTGCGGTAGCTTTCCATGGTCTCGCGCAGGTTCTCGCTCCACTGCGCCGGGGTGCGTGCCAGGTCGCTGGGAAAGCAGGCGCGCGGGTCGTGCGAGTCGGGGTCCTGGCATTCGCGCACCAGCCGGGCGCGCTCCGGGGGCGGCGGGGGCGCGGGGTTGCGGGCCTTGTAGGCCTGCCATTCCCGGGCCAGGGGCGACTGCAGGGCCGCCTGGTACGCGCCGATGAGCGCCTGGGCCTGCTCCTGCGCGGGCTGCGCGGCGGTGTAGCCCCAGGCGCCCAGGGCGGCGCCGTACTGCGCCAGTTGCGCGCCGATGGCCTCGGCGTCGCCCTGCACCAGCCAGCGCAGGGCCTGCTGCGGATCGGCGGCGCAGCCCGGGCCGGCTGCCCGGGTGGCTTGGCACGGCGCATCTTCGGCGTCGTCATCGCCCTCATCGTCCTGCGCCGGCCGCACGGCTTGCGGGGTGGCTGGTGTGGTTTGCGCGGCGTCCGCCCATTCGGCCAGCCGGGCGGCGTTGCCGGGTGCCAGCAGCAGCTCCCACAGGCGCACGTAGCGCGCGGCCTGCTGCTGCGCGACGATGTCGTGGCCTTGCCACAGGCGCTGCACGCGCTGGCTGTAGGCCGTGCCCAGCAGCATCCCGGGGGCCAGCAGCAGGCCGAAGAACAGGGCGCCCCACAGGTATTCCCGCCACAGGCCCAGGCGCGAGGCTGGCGCGTATTCGCGCCAGCGGTTGTGGATGCGCACGCGCCACAGCCACCATAGCGCCAGGCCGAAGGCGACGATCCAGGCGATGACGGTGCCCGCCTCCAGCGCCTGCCGCTCGGGCGTGGGCCAGCGCGCCACCTCGCTGGCGCTGCTGCCCAGCCAGCGCGCGGGCTGGCCCATCCAGCCGATCCAGCCGCCGAACATCAGCAGGCACCACAGCAGCGTCAGCGGCAGGTACCAGTGCAGGCGCAGTTGCCACAGCAGTGGGCAGCGCATCAGAAACCAGCGGTCCCAGGCAGCGGTCATGTCAAGTCTCCATAACGTGATGCGCTACCGACGGCGCATGAAACTGGCGCGGCCCCGCCGTGGGCAGCCGCGCAAGGGCCGCCCCGCAGCGAGGGCTGCGTCCCCCTCTGCCCGCAGCGCACAGCGCTGCGAGAGCGGGGGACGCCACGCAGCGGCTCAGGGGGGTGCTCATCATTGGACGAAAAGGCGGCGGGTGGAGGCGGTGATGTCGCGGAAATAGCCCAGCGGCATTTCGGCATCGACGGCGGCGCGCAGGAAACCGGCGGCGCTGGTGGCGCCGTGGAAGCTCACGATGTGCGTCTGGCCGTTGACCTGGTGCGTGTGCGCGGGCAACTGGCCGAGCCACGCGGCGAGCGCGGGTACGGGCCAGGCGGTCTCGAACTCGACGGCGCAGCCGCCCATCTGCGCGAAGCGCTCCTGCACGCTGCGTGGCTGGCCCCGGTCGAGGAACAGCACGGCGTCGGCCACCTTCTCGACCTCGTAGAGCTGCTGCGAGCTGAGCACCAGCGCCATGGGCCGCCAGGGCGAGCGAGCCAGCGACTGCAGGTCGGTCAGCAGCGTCTGCTGCGCGTTGATGTCGAGGTTGGCCAGCGGCTCGTCCAGCAGCAGCACGCGCGGCTGCGTGAGCAGCGCGCGCGCCAGCTCGAAGCGCATCTTGTAGCCCGAGGACAACTGCTTCCACGCGTGGCCGCGAAAGGCGCGCAGCGACAGCCGCGCGATCACCAGTTCCACCAGGCAATGGTTGGCCTCGCCCGCCACGCCGTGGCTGCGCGCGGCGAACTGCAGGTGGTCCATGAGCCGCCCGCCCCAGGGGTGCGGGCGCTGCGGAATGTAGGCCAGCCGCGCGCGCAGCGCGTACGGGTCGTGCGCCGGCGTGCCCCAGTCGAGCTGGCCGGCGTCGGGCGCCAGGTCGGCCGCGAGCAGGCGCAGCAGCGTGGTCTTGCCGTTGCCGTTCTCGCCCACCAGGCCCAGGATGCGGCCGGGCGCCACATCCACGTCCACCGGGCCGAGCGTGAAGCCGCCGCTGCGGTAGCGCTTCACCAACTGCGTGCCCTGCACCCGCCAGGCCTGCCCGGCCGGCGCGTCTGGTGCGCGCGCGCCATGCGCCGCGCTGGCGGCATGGGCCGCGTCCAGGGCGGCCAGGGTGGCGCGCAGCAGGCTGGCGCGCTGTGCGGCCGGAGCCTGCGCGGGCAGGGCGTCCCAGGCGTCGAGGCGCGCCAGCACCGCCTGCTGCGCCGCCAGCGCCGCGGGCAGGGCGGCGTCGAGGAGCGCGCACCAGGCGCCGTGCCATTGCCCTGCGGCGATGGCGTGTTCTGCGGCCCGCGCCCATGGCGGCGCAACCGTGGCTTGTTCCATGCGGATTCCTCCCCGTGGCCCCATCTGTCCGGGGCCCGGCTTTATAGCATTCGCCCCTGGTGGCATGGCGATGCCGCTATGCTTGGCGCCCCATGAACAAGGACTGTGACACCCCGATGACTCCCGAAGCCCTGGTGGCGCTGGCGCGCGAGGACGTGCGCCGCGCCCTGCAAGAAGACGTGGGCCCTGGCGACCTGACCGCCGCCCTGGTGCCCGCGCAGCGCCGCGCGCGCGCGCGCATCCTGGCGCGCGAGGACGCCGTGATCTGCGGCGCGCCCTGGGCCGAGGCCGCGCTGCGCGCGCTCGACCCCGGCGTGCAGCTCGCCTGGCAGGTGGCCGAGGGCCAGCGCTGTGCGCCTGGCCAGGTGGTGCTGGAGATCGAAGGCAGCGCGCGCGCGCTGCTCAGCGCCGAGCGCACGGCGCTGAACTTCCTGCAACTGCTGTCGGCCGTGGCCACCAAGACGCGCACCTACGTGGACGCGGTGGCGGGCACGCGCGCGCGCATCGTCGATACGCGCAAGACCCTGCCCGGCCTGCGCCTGGCGCAGAAGTACGCGGTGCGCGTGGGCGGCGGCACCAACCACCGCATCGGCCTGCACGACGCCGTGCTCATCAAGGAGAACCACATCGCCGCCGCGGGCGGCGTGACGGCGGTGCTGCAGGCGGCGCAGGCCGTGGCCGCGCAGGCCGCGTTCATCGAGATCGAGGTGGAAACGCTGGAGCAACTGGCCGAGGCGCTGGCGGCGGGCGCCACGATGGTGCTGCTGGACAACATGCCCCTGCCCATGCTGCGCGAAGCGGTGCGCCTCAACGCCGGCCGGGCGATCCTGGAAATCTCGGGCGGCGTGACGCTCGACGGCCTGCGCGCGCTGGCCGAAACCGGCGTGGACCGCATTTCCATCGGCGCGCTGACCAAGGACGTGAAGGCCACCGATTTCTCGATGCGCCTGCAAGAGATCTAGAAGCACACCATGACCCCCACGATTGCCCTCAAGGAAGTGGCGTACGAGCAGCCCCTGGCGGATGCGGAAGGCGCCGTCTGCGCCACCAAGCACGCCTGGGCGCGCGTGCCGCCCGAGCCCTCGCAGGCGGAGCGCGCCGAACTCAAGGCCCGCATCCGCCGCTTGCTCAAGGAAAAGAACGCGGTCATGGTCTCGCACTACTACGTGCACCCCGACCTACAGGACCTGGCCGAGGAAACCGGCGGCATCGTCAGCGACTCGCTCGAAATGGCCCGCTTCGGCCGCGACCACGCCGCGCAGACGCTGGTGGTGAGCGGCGTGCGCTTCATGGGCGAGACGGCCAAGATCCTGAGCCCGGAAAAGACCGTGCTCATGCCCGACCTGGACGCCACCTGCTCGCTTGACCTCGGCTGCCCTGTCGAAGAGTTCGCGGCCTTCTGCGACCAGCACCCGGATCGCACCGTGGTCGTCTATGCCAACACCAGCGCGGCGGTGAAGGCGCGCGCCGACTGGCTCGTCACGTCGAGCTGCGCGCTCGACATCGTCAGCGCCCTGAAGAACGCGGGCCACAAGATCCTGTGGGCGCCCGACCGCCACCTGGGCGCCTACATCCAGCGCGAAACCGGCGCCGACATGGTGTTCTGGAACGGCGCCTGCATCGTGCACGACGAGTTCAAGGCGCTGGAATTGGAACTGCTCATCCAGCAGCACCCCCACGCCAAGGTGCTGGTGCACCCCGAAAGCCCCGCCGAAGTCGTCGCCCTGGCCGACGCCGTGGGCTCCACCAGCGCCATCCTCAAGGCCGCGCGCGAGATGGACGCCACCGAATTCATCGTCGCCACCGACAACGGCATGATGCACAAGCTGCGCACGCTCAACCCCGGCAAGGTGTTCCACGAAGCGCCCACGGCGGGCAACAGCGCCACCTGCAAGAGCTGCGCGCACTGCCCCTGGATGGCGATGAACGGCCTGGCCGACGTGGCGCGCGTGCTGGAGACGGGGGCCAATGCCATCCACGTGAACCCGGCGCTGATTCCGCGTGCGCGGCAGCCGATTGACAGGATGCTGGCGTTCACGGCGGCGCTGAAGAGCGGGCAGGCGCCGGGGGCGCTGGTGCCGCACTTCGGTGCGGCGTGATGAAGATACTTCGGATTTGATAGCTGCTGGCGCTTTATGGACGGGCGCTAGAGGCTGATTTTCCTCCAGGGATTAACGACCGCCCCCCGTCTTGGCATGGCCGCCTTCATCGCGGGACACCACCGCCAGTCCATGGTGCATGGCCGTGGTGGCAATGATCAGGTCGGGCTGCGGGAACGTGTGACCCGCCTTGCGCCCTTCCTCAACCAGCCGCCGCCGTCGGAACATCACGTCTTCGCTGACCGGCAGCGCCCGGCCCTTGAGAGGGTGCGGCGCCAGGTTCAGCCAATCTGTAAGGGCAGAGCGCTTGTGCAGGCCATCGACCCGCTCGATGCCAAAGCGGATTTCCGCGAACGTCACGGAACTGACAAACAGGCCCTCCAGCGGCTGCGCGCTGACGAAGGCCACTACCTGGGGCGCTGGCCGGGGGCGCTGCAGTTCGGACAGGATGTTGGTGTCCAGAAAAAAGCCCTTCGTCACAATTCCACATCCCGGACAGATGCGGCCACGGACGGCGCCAAGGCAAGCTCAACATCCCGGCAGGGCGAGGCTTGCAGCACATCGACCAGCGCCTGGTCCGTGCGCCCGCCTTGCAGCCGCCGCACCAGTTCGCTGAAACGTGCCTTGGCGTCCTGGAGCAGCCAATGCTCCGGTGGTGAAGTGGGGCGCATGGGTGAGGGAGGGCTTGGATGAGCGAACCTGGTCATGCCGACCAGATTGGCGCTGTGTGCTGGCGATGGCAAGAAGCGCGGGCCATACCAAAACCGAGCGGCGACAGGATCGCAATTTCTGCCATTTTTGTCTATAATCATTGCCAAGTGGCATATTTCACAGCCGACAGGATGCGCCCATGACCACCGCCCAAGCCTCCTCCGCCGCCGCCCTGCTGGGCGGCACCAGCGTGCTGCCCATGCTGCCGCGCGGCGCGATGGATTGGATTCCCCTGGTGCGGCAGGGCTTGCCATCGGCCTCGGTCGATGCCCTGGTGCGCAGCACGCGCATCACGCAGGCCGAGCTGGCCCATGCGTTGGCCATCCCCGAGCGCACGCTGGCCCGCCGCAAGCGCGAAGGCGCCTTGTCGCCGGAGGAGTCCGCCAAATTCGTGCGCTTTGCCCGTGTGGTCGAGCGCGCCGAGGCCGTGTTTGAAGACACGGGCGGCGCGCTGTCCTGGCTGCAAAGCGCCAACGCCGCGCTGGGCGGGGTCACGCCCATGTCCTTGCTGGATACCGACATCGGCGCCGACAGCGTGATGGACACGCTGGGCCGCATCGAGCACGGCGTTTTTGCCTGAGATGGTGCAAACCGTCTGGCGCATCACCACCGCACGCTTTGCCGCCGCCGCCTTCAGCGGCGAAGGCGCCCGGCTGTACGGCGGGCGCTGGAACCCCAAGGGCTGGGAGGTGGTGTACACCGCGCAGTCCCAGTCCCTGGCGCTGCTGGAGCTGATGGTGCAGGACGACCCGCTGCGCGCGCACTACGTGCGCATCCCGGCGCAACTGCCCGTGGGCCTGCCCGAGACACGCATCGAAGCCGCGCAACTGCCCGAAGGCTGGCGCACCCTGGGCGGGCGCGGCGCCATTCAGGCGCTGGGGCAGGCCTGGCTGCAAGAGGGCACGACGGCCGTGCTCAACGTCCCCAGCGCCGTGTTGCCCGCGGAGCGCAACGTCCTGCTCAACCCGCGTCACCCGGACTTTGCGCGCATCGCCATCGGCGCGCCGCAAAGCCTGCAAACCGACACCCGGCTGCTGCGCAATCTGGCGGGGTGACGGGCATGCAATCCACGCTGAATACACGCCAGATTTACTCACTTTTCAATAGCTTCTTGCGCTTGATGGATAAGCGTTAGAGCCACTTTTCATTCGAATTCCTCATGGCACGCCCGACGACCTCCTCCTGGCTCCCCCTGCTGTCCGATGCGGCCCTGCGGCAGCTCAGCGGCCCGGCCGTGTTCGCGCGCGGCCAGACCTACGCCGCCAGCGGCGCCATCGAAACCCTGGAAGATGCCGAGCCCGCGCCGGGCGAGCAGGTGGCTCTTGCGGCCGTGGTGCAGGGCACGCAGCCCTACCAGGTGCGCGTGTGGATCGATGAAGAAAATGACCTGGACGGCGAATGCGACTGCCCCCACGCGCAGGACGGCAACTTCTGCAAGCACCTCGTGGCCCTGTGCCTGGCCTGGCGCGGCGATTTGGGCGGCGAAGCCCCCGCGCCCGACGCGCAGGCCGCCCGCAAGGTGGCCGCCGTGGCCAAGCGGGCCCGTACCCAGGCCAGCAACCGCGATGCGCTGCACGCCTTCGTGCGGGCGCAGCCTGCCGAGGCCCTGGCCGAACGCCTTTGGGCCTGGGCCGGGAACGACCGTGCCCTGATGGCCGACCTCAAGGCCTGGCAGGCCGAGCACAGCGCGGGCAGCGACACCAAGGCCCTGCGCGGCGCCATCGGTGACCTGCTGCGCCAGCGCAGCGGCTACCTCGACTGGCACGAGATGCCCACCTACATGCGCCGCGCGGGCCGGGTGCTGCCCCTGCTGCAGCCCTGGCTGCAGCGCGACCCGGCCGAGTTGCGCGCCCTGTGCGAGCACGCGCTGCGCTGCCTGTACAAGGTGGCCGAACACGCCGACGATTCCAACGGCGAGCTGGGCGGGCTGATGCAGGACCTGATCGCCCTGCTGACGCAGGCCCTGCACGCCGCGCCGCCGCCCGCCGCGTGGGTGGAGCGCTGGTTCACGCTCATGGCCGAAGACCCCTGGGGCCTGTGGGACGAAAAAGCCATCCTGGTCGCCGCCGGCCCCGCTGTGCTGGCCCGCTACACCGAGCGCGTGCGCGACGAGTGGGACGGCTGGCAGCGCAGCCACCCGGCCACGGGCCGCTATGACTACCAGCGCAGCCAGCTGCGCGGCCGCTACCTCACCAGCATCGCGGCCCAGGGTGACCCGCGCGCGCTGCGCGATGCCATGGCCGCCAGCGCCGCCGACCCGGGCGAATTCCATGACCTCGTGGCCCTGTGCGAAGCCCAGGGCTGGTACCGCGAGGCCTTCCAGTGGGCGCAGGCGGCGGCCAAACGCCATCCGCAGGACTGGCGCAGCGAGGACGACCTGCTGCGCTGCTACGAGCGCGACGGCTGGGACGAGGAGGCCCTGGCCATCTGGCGCCGCCGCCTGGCGGCCAACGCCTCGCCGGACGTCTACCAGTCCGTATTGAAGGCCGCCGGGCGTGCCGGGCGTGACCGCGCCGCCTACCGCGCCGAACTGTTCGCCTGGGCCGAGCAGCGCGAAGCCGATGCGCTGCAGGCGCGGCGCAAAAATCCCTACGGCCAGCAGGCGGACGCCATGGAGCGCGACGTGAGCCTGCGCACTGCCTGGCTGCTGGCCGACCGGGACCTGGAAGAGGCCCTGGCCCTGGTGCAGCAAAGCGGCGTGCGCTGCGCGGCCGCGACGCTGGAAACCCTGGCGCGCAAGCTGCCCCGGCGCCATCACGCCGATGCCGCGCAACTGCTGCGGCGCGTGTTCGCACAGGCCATGGAAAGCGCAATGTCTCCCTACGCCAAGCCCTTGGAACTGGTGCGCGAGATCCTGGAGCGCTTGCCCTCGGCGCAACAGGCCGCATGGCTGGCCGAGCTGCGGACGCGCTACAAGCCCAAGCGCAACTTCATCGCCGGCCTGCCATGACCATTCGGCTCCCGCCCATGCAAAAAGCCCGCCGAAGCGGGCTTTGCTGCTAAGAGCGTGTTCACGATCTCCCCGCGGGTGTGCGGGCGCGGAATCGGGCGGTCTGCGTTGTTGCAAATCCTCGCAATAGCAAGGCTATTGCTGCGGTTTGCGCCTAGCAGCCCATCCCGATCCGCATCCCGCACCCCTTCGCGCGAGATCGTGAACACGCTCCAAGGGCCTGCGTGGATTACTTCAGTTCCATCGGGGTCTTGGTGCCGTTGATGAACTGGCTCAGCGTGTAGCTGGGGTTCTTCATCTCGCCGTTGGCCTCGAACTGGATGCGCGAGGTCACGCCGGCGTAGTCGGACTTCTGCAGGAAGGGGATGTACACCTTCGGATCCCACGAGTTGGCGCGCTTCATGGCGTCGGCCAGCAGCATGGTGGCGTCGTAGAAGTACGGGCTGTAGACCTGGAACTGGCCGGGGAACTTGGCGTCGTAGCGCTTCTTCCAGTCGCTGCCGCCGGGCATCTTGGCCAGCGAGGCACCGCCGTCGGCGCAGACCACGTTTTCCAGCGGCTTGGCGCCGGCCGCCACCTTGGCCAGCTCGGGCACGCAGATGCCGTCGCCGCCCAGCAGCTTGGCTTCGTTCATGCCCAACTGGGCCATCTGGCGCAGCATCGGGCCGGCCTGGCCGTACATGCCGCCGTAGAAGATGGCGTCGGGCTTCTTGGCCTTGATCGAGGTCAGGATGGCCATGAAGTCGGTGGCCTTGTCGTTGGTGAACTCGCTGGCCACCACTTTCACGCCCTGCTTCTCGGCTTCCCTCTTGAACACGCTGGCCAGGCCCTGGCCGTAGGCGGTGCGGTCGTCGACCACGGCCACGGTCTTGAGCTTGGCGATCTTGGCTACGTAGTCGGCCAGGGCGGCGCCCAGGGCGTTGTCGTTGGCGATGACGCGGTAGGTCGTGTTCCAGCCCGGCTTGGTCAGCTCGGGGTTGGTGGCGGCGCCCGTGATCATGGGGATGCCGCAGTCGTGGAACACCTTGGAGGAGGGGATGGCCACGCCCGAGTTCAGGAACGTGGCGGCGCCGGCGACCTTGTCGTCGCACAGCTTCTGCGAAGCGGCCGTGCCCTGCTTGGGATCGGCGGCATCGTCTTCGGCCACCAACTGGAACTTGACCTTCTTGCCGCCGATTTCCAGGCCCTTGGCGTTCAGGTCTTCGATGGCCATGCGCACGCCGTTTTCATTGTCCTTGCCGAAGTGGGCCTGGGGACCGGAGACAGGGCCGATGTGGCCGATCTTGACGACCTGCTCCTGGGCCATGGCTGCCGAACCCATGCCAGCCACCACGGCGGCGATAAACAACTTGCGCGAAATCGTCATTCAGAACTCCTCAGAGATATCAATAGGAACCAGGGTTGTATAGCGGCATCGCTGCGCTTGGCAATGATGGAAACACTATGAGAAGCTCGAAGCAAAAACGGTGCCAGAATCGCGGCCCAGACAGGGGGCGTTGACTGGCGCCCCTATGTGCGAACAAGTGCGCAAATCCTGCTTCGTTCTGACGTGATTTCATTCATCGATTTTTCTGATCCGCGTGATGCTGGCGCGCAACGGTTGCGCCATGCCTTCGGCGCCCCGCGCCAGGTGCTGGCCGCCCATGCCCTGCATGAGGTCCGTCCGGTGGTCGAGGCCGCCGAGGCGGCGGCGCGCGCCGGCGCCTGGGTGCTGGGCTGGCTGTGCTACGAGGCCGCCCCGGCGTTCGACCCGGCCCTGGTGGTGCATGCACCGGAAGAGGGCGCCGCGCTGGCATGGTTCGCGGTGCACGATGCGCCCGGGGCATGGCCGCAGGCGCGGGCGGAGGGTGCTGCCGTGATCGACTGGCACGGCCAGCCCGCGCTGGCGGCGTTCGAGCAGGCGCTGGCGCACATTCAGCAGGGCATCGCCGCCGGGGCGTATTACCAGGTCAACTTCACGGCGCCGCTGCATGGGCGCTTCGAGGGCGATGCCGCTGCGCTGTTCGCCGCGCTGCAGCGCGCGCAGCCCGGGGGCTACGCGGCGCATGTGGACGCGGGCGATGGCACGCAGGTGCTGTCGGTGTCGCCCGAGCTGTTCTTCGACTGGCAGGCCGGGCCCGACGGGCAGGGCGAGATCCTCGCGCGCCCCATGAAAGGCACGGCCGCACGCGGCGCCACGCCCGCGCAGGACGCGGCGCAGGCTGCGCAACTGCGCGCCAGCCCCAAGGAGCGGGCCGAGAACGTGATGATCGTGGACCTGCTGCGCAACGACCTGTCGCGCATCGCCGCGCCGCACAGCGTGCGCGTGCCGCGCCTGTTCCATGCCGAGCAACTGCCCACGGTGTGGCAGATGACGTCGGACGTTCAGGCGCGCACCCGTGCCGGCACGCGGCTGGTGGACGTGCTGGCCGCGCTGTTCCCCTGCGGCTCGGTCACCGGCGCGCCCAAGGTGCAGGCCATGCGCGCCATCCATGCGCTGGAGGGCGGGCCGCGCGGCGTGTACTGCGGCGCGCTGGGCCTGCTGCGCCCGGCGCCCGAACGCGGCGCCGGTGCCATCGCCGCCACGTTCAACGTGCCGATCCGCACCATCGAATTGCAGGGCGCGCAGGCGTGCTGCGGCATCGGCAGTGGCATCGTCTGGGGTGCGCGCAGCGACGCGGAGTGGCGCGAATGGGAGGCCAAGCGCGCTTTCGTTGAGCGCGCCAGCGCGCCGTTCGAGATCCTGGAAACCCTGGCGCTGGAGGGCAGCGCCTACCGCCACCTGGCCGACCACCTGGCGCGCATGCGCGCGTCGGCGGCGCACTTCGGCTATCCGTTCGAGGAGGCCGCCGTGCAGGGCTGCCTGCGCGCGCTGGCCGAGGCGCACCCCGGCGGGCCCTGGCGCGTGCGTCTGCTGCTGGACGCGCGCGGCGCGCCGCGCGCCGAGGCCTTCGCCCTGGCCGCCACGCCGCAACCCGTGCGCCTGGCGCTGGCCGCGCGGCCGCTGGTGCAGGCGCATGGCGAATGGGTGCGCCACAAGACCACGCGGCGCGCGCACTACGCGGCGTTCGCGCCCGCCGCCGGGTCGGGCGTGTTCGACACCATCCTGCACAACGCCGCGGGCGAGATCACCGAGACCACTTTCGGCAACATCGCCGCGCTGCTCGACGGCCGCTGGATCACGCCGCCGCTGGACTGCGGCCTGCTGCCGGGCGTGGGCCGTGCCGTGGCGCTGCGCCAGGGGCGCGTGCAGGAAGGGCTGTTGCGGCTGCAGGACGTGCCGCGCGTGCGGCAGTGGGCCTTCGTCAACAGCCTGCGCGGCTGGCTGGACGCGCGGCTGGTGTAGCGCCGCCGCCGCACCACGGGCGCGCCCGCCCGTGCCCGGGATACAATCCGAAACAACCTCCAGCCCTTGCCTGGCAAGCGCTGGCAGCTATGAAAAAAGGAGTCGTTGCCCTGGCCGCGCGTGGCGCGCAACGCCGCCCCGGCATGGCACGATAAAGGACGCGCACAACGCAGGCCCGACGGAAGATGCTCCATGGCACAAGATGACATCAGTTTCACGGATTTGATGGCCTCGTCCATCCACGACATGAAGAACTCGCTGAACGTGCAGATCAGCGCGTTGGAGAAAATTGCCGCGCAGTGCAAGGCCCATGGCGACACGCAGGACTACACCGACCTGGGGGGCGTGATCTACCAGGCCAACCGGATGAATGCCAACCTCATCCAGCTGCTGAGCCTGTACAAGCTGGACAAGGCCATCTACCCGGTCGATATCGCCGAGTGCCCGGTCGCCGAGCTGGTCGAGGATGCGCTGGCGATGTACCGGCCGGTCATGGCGTTCAAGGACATCGGCGTGGAGGTCGATTGCGACGCCGGCTGCTACTGGTACCTGGACCGCGACCTGATGGCCGGGGTGCTGCTGAACGCGCTGAACAACGCCTTCCACTACACGCGCGACAAAATCCGCATCGCCGCGCGCATCGACGGCGGGTGCCTGGAGCTGCGCGTGGAGGACAACGGCCAGGGCTACCCGGCGCACATGCTGCGCGACGAGCGCGTGAACGCCAGCGCCGCAGGGGTGAACTTCCGCACCGGCAGCACCGGGCTGGGCTTTTACTTCTCGGCCCAGGTGGCGCGCGTGCACCGCAACGGCGGCCGCCAGGGCATGCTCATCATCGAGAACGGCGGCGCCTGGGGCGGCGGCTGCTTCGTCGTGCGGCTGCCGTAGGAAAGAAGAAACAACATGCCATCTGCTGCATTGACGAAGGCCAAGGTGCTGGTCGTGGACGACTACCAGGGCATGCGCACCATCCTGCGCGACCTGGTGCGCTCCATGGGCGTGACGCGCGTGGACACCGCCGCCAGCGGCCGCGACGCGCTCAACCACCTGCGCACCAACCGCTACGACGTGGTGATCTGCGACTTCAACCTCGGCATCGGCCTGAACGGCCAGCAGGTGCTGGACGAGGCGCGGCTGCACGACTACATCGGCGTGTCCACCATCTGGGTCATGGTCACGGCGGAGAAAACCGCCGAGATGATCATGGGCGCGGCCGAGGCCAAGCCCGACGAATACCTGCTCAAGCCGATCAACCAGAACATCCTCGAAGGCCGCCTGGAGCGCCTCATCGTCAAGAAGCAGGCCCTGCGCGGCGTGGAGGAGGCGCTGCGCGGGCGCGACCACGCCACGGCGCTGGCGCGCTGCAACCAGCTGCTCGCCGCCGAGGGCGGCAAGACGCCCGAGATCCTGCGCATCAAGAGCGACCTGCTGCTCAAGCTGGGCGACTACGACGGCGCCAAGACCTTGTTCGAGTCGGTGCTGGCCGCGCGCAGCGTGCCCTGGGCGCGCACCGGCCTGGGCAAGGTGTACTTCCACCAGGGCCAGTACGAGATGGCGCGCAGCCAGTTCCGCCAGGTGCTGGAAGAAAACCGCATGTTCATCGAGGCCGCCGACTGGCTCGCCAAGACCTTCGACGCCATGGGCGACAAGCCCCAGGCCCAGCAGGTGCTGCAGGCCGCCGTGAAGCTCTCGCCCAACTCGGCCTACCGCCAGCGGGCGCTGGGCGAGACCGCCTGGCGCAACGGCGCGCTCGACGTGGCGCAGGGCGCGTTCGAGAAAACCATCCAGATCAGCGAGTTCTCCTCCAACAAGCACCCCGCGGCCTACGTGGCGCTGGCGCGCGTGCTGTCCGACAACGACAGCCCGGAGGAAGCGCTGAAGCTGCTCAAGCGCACCAACGAGGTGTTCAAGGACAGCAAGGACGGCGTCAACATCGCCATCCAGGCCGCCGCCGTGCAAAGCGCCGTGCACCACAAGGCGGGGCAGGCCGAAGAGGCGCAGGCCGCCATGGCGCAGGTCGAGGCGCTGCTGGCCAGCCACGCCGACAAGGCCAGCCCGCAGACCGCCATGGAAGTGGCCCAGAGCATGCTGGCCCTGGGGCGCAAGGAGCAGGCCTGCGCGCTGATGCGCAACCTGGTCAAGTCGCACCACGAGGATGCGCAGCTCTCCGGCCAGGTGCAGGAGCTGTTCGAGCAGGCACAGATGGGCGAGGAGGGGCGCACGCTCATCGCCGAGTCGCGCGAGGAAGCCATCAGCATCAACAACCAGGGCGTGCTGCTGGGCCGACAGGGCCAGTTCGCCGAAGGCGCGCGGCTGCTGCGCATCGCGCTGCAGAACCTGCCGCACAGCGAGGTGATGATGATGAACCTGTGCGGCCTGCTGATCGGGCAGATGCGCGCCGAGGGACGCTCCGACGCCCTGCTGGCTGAAATCATGGGCCTGCTCGAGCGTGTGAACGAGATCAACCCCGACAATGCCAAGTACCGCCAGTACATGGCGCTGCTGCGGCCTGCGGGTGGGCGCTGACCTTTTTTGTACGGGAATTACCAGCCAAATCGGCCTCCAGGCCTTTCTGGGAAAGCGCAAGCAGCTATCGAAACGTGAGCGCATGGCGTCCGCTGCGGCGGGCCTGCGCGAAGGAAAGGAAGTCGATGCGCAAGACGACATGGGCCATGGCCGCCGTGGCGGCGGCCGCGCTGCTCCCGGCCGCGCCGGCCTGGGCCATCTACAAATGCCAGGGCGCCGATGGCAAGGTCACCTTCCAGGACACCCGTTGCCCGGGGCAGGGGGAGGAGATCGAGGTCAAGCTCCCCACGGGGCCCGCCGTGCCCGCCTCCGCACCCGCCAAGCGCGCCCCCGCCGCGAAGAAGGAGGGCGTTTTCGGCGAACGCTGGCAGCGCCGCACCGCGCTGGAAACCAGCGGCGTGGCCAACGCGCAGGCCGACCTCGAAGAACACCGCACCCAGTGCGCGCGCGAGCAGGCCGCGCTGGCCGAGCAGCAGGAGCAGGCACAGAGGCGGCGCACCGTGGCGGGCAGGCTGCAGGCGCAGGAGTTTGCCGGCGAAATGGAAGCCGCCGAGGCCGCATGCAACGAACGCACGCGGGCGCTGGAGGCGGAGCTGGGCACGCTGGAAAAAGAGCTGCACGAGCTACAGCAAAAACCCTGATACACCGCTCAGGCCGTGTTACGGGCGAATGGCGGCCGCAGCGCGGCCTGCTGCGCCAGCAGTCCCTCGAAAGCCTGCCACAGCGCGCGCGGCGCCGGGCCGGCGGGATGGAGTTGCGCCAGCGCGCAGGCCGTGGCTTCCAGCGTGCTGCGCTGGTGCGCGGCCTGGGCCTTGCGCAACTCGCCATAGCGCGAGGGCGGCGCGTGCGCCAGCGCCAGGCGCGGCAGCGTCTGCAGGGCGGGGTTGGCGTAGAGCATCTTGCGGCTCTTGCGCCAGGTGCCGTCGAGCACGATGAGCCGCAGCGCGTGCGGCGCGGGCGCGGGGCAGGGCCAGGGCGCGCTGGCCGCGAGGCCCAGGGAACCGCCATCGGGTGTCGGCGGGTACAGCAGCACGCCGTGGCGCGGCACGTCGCCCGCGCGCCAGGGCGCGTGCAGCCAGGCGGCCAGTTGCGCGGGGTCGAACCGCTCGCCCACTTCCAGCCGGCTGCCCGGCAGGCACAGGTGCAGCAGGCGTGCCGTGCCCTTGGCCTCCAGCACCTCGGCGGGGTGCTGCAGCACCAGCAACTGCACGGGGCTGTGCACCGGCCGCACCAGCGCGCACAGGCAGGCGCGCGGCGGGCGCAGGCACTCCGCGCAGCGCGTGCGTAGGGCGGCGGTGGGGTTTACAGGCGGCCCTTGTAGTAGCTGCCCCGGTCCATGTCGGCGATTTCGACGCTGAGTTGTACCAGCATGCCGGCCGGTTGCGGCGTGAGGCGGCGCAGCACGGCGGCAATGGCGTCCGACAGTTCCTTCTTCACCGCGTCGCTGCGGCCCGAGAGCAGGCGCAGCTGCACGTGGACGAAGCCGCGCTGCGCGGGCGCGGTGCCGATCTCGAAGCAGGACAGCGGCAGCAGGCGGGCCTTGACGTCGGCTTCGTCCTGGACCGTGGGGTGGCCGCAGACCACGGCATTGAGTTCGGCCAGCAGTTCCCGACCGGGCAGGCCGGCCAGGTTGTCGGTGTATTCGACGGTGATGTGGGGCATGGGGGGCTTTCGGTAACGGGGTCAGAGCTGCTGCGTGGGCACGTGGTGGCGCAGTTCCACCTGGCGGTTGGCGCCGTCCACGAACACCAGCTGGGGCTGGTGGGCGGGCACGTCCTTCTCGTGCACCTGGGCGAAGGCCGCGATGATGAGCAGATCGCCCACGCAGGCGCGGCGCGCGGCCGAGCCGTTCACCGAGACCATGCCGCTGCCGCGCTGGCCCTTGATGGCGTAGGTGACGAAGCGCTCGCCGTTGTCCACGTTCCAGATGTGCACCTGCTCGTTCTCGCAGATGTTGGCGGCGTCGAGCAGGTCCTCGTCGATGGCGCACGAGCCCTCGTAGTGCAGCTCGCAGTGCGTGGTCTTGACGCGGTGGATCTTGGATTTGAGCAGGGTGCGGAACATGGGGCGTAGAGGGCGATGCGGGTGAAAAACCCGTGAGTCTATACAACCCCCCGGGCCGCGCGGTGGGCAAGGCTGCGGGCACGATTGTGGTTTTTCCGCCAATGTGGTGCTGCGCTACGGGTTTTCACGAAGGTTTCATGGGTGGTTCGTGTAATGCACGCAGCCCTCGGGCTTTTCCCATTCACATAACCACAGTTGAATACCATGAAACGAACCCTCCTTGCCCTGGCCGCACTGGCCACCGCCGCAGGCGCTTCGGCCCAAAGCTCCAGCGTGACCCTTTTCGGCGTGGCCGACGTTTCCGTAGCCCGCATCTCCACCACCGACAAGAGCGTGTCCGGCCTGGCCAACGGCGGCAACTCCAGCAGCCGCCTGGGCTTTCGCGGCGTGGAAGACCTGGGTGGCGGCCTGCAGGCCGGTTTCTGGCTCGAAGGCGGCCTGAACGTCGATGACGGCGGCTCCGGCTTCAAGTTCGACCGCCGTTCCACCGTCAGCGTGATGGGTGGCTTTGGCGAAGTGCGCCTGGGCCGCGACAAGACCCCGTCGTACCAGAACCTGGAAACCTTCCATGCCTTCGGCGACACCGGCATGGGCGCCATCAACGGCCACAACCTGATCAGCGGCTCGGCCACCGGCACGCCCGAGGGCTCGAATCCCAAGCGCGTCTCCAACGGCGTGAGCTACCTGCTGCCCAAGCTCGGCGGCGTGTACGGCCAGGTGACCTACAGCTTCGGCGAGCAGGCCGGCAGCACCAGCCTCTCCAGCACGATCGGCCTGCGCGTGGGCTATGCCAACGGCCCGCTGAACGTGGCCGCGGCCTACGGCGTCGTCAAGGGTGGCACGACCGCCGACACCGTGGACTACAAGAACTTCAACCTGGGCGCTTCGTACAACTTCGGCGTGGTCACCCCCATGGTGCTGATCGCCTCCGAGCGCGGCAACGACAAGCGCGTCGATCTGTACAGCTTCGGCGTGAAGGCCCCCGTGGGCCCTGGCGAGCTGCGTGCCGCCTTCTCCCTGTACAAGGACAAGAAGGTGGACAACAACGATTCCAAGCGTTTCGCCATCGGCTATGGCTACCAGATGTCCAAGCGCACGGAGCTGTATGCGGCCGTGGCGCGCCTGAGCAACGACGACAAGGCCGCGCGCAAGCTGGGCTCGTCGCTGAGCCCGACGCCTGGCGTGGGCAACAGCCTCACCGGCTACGAAATCGGCCTGCGCCACAACTTCTGAGGCCAGCCGGCGCCGCCGGGTTTCAGCCTTCGGATGGGGAAGCCAGCAGCCCGGGCGTGCATCCAGCCTCAGTCAGCCCCGCAAGCCATGCTTGCGGGGCTTTTTCGCGTGTGGGTGGGCGGTGCTCAGCGCTGCAGCGCGGGCACGAGGATGGTGGGCGCCGCCGGCGCGGCCAGCGCAGGCCAGTCGCGGCTGTAGTGCAGGCCGCGGCTTTCGTGGCGCATCTGGGCGCTGCGCACGATCAGGTCGGCCACCTGCACCAGGTTGCGCAGCTCCAGCAGGTCGCGGCTGACGTGGAAGTTCGAGTAGAACTCGTGGATCTCGCCCGTGAGCAGCGCGATGCGGTGCGCCGCGCGCTCCAGCCGCTTGTCGGTGCGCACGATGCCCACGTAGTCCCACATGAAGCGGCGCAGTTCGTCCCAGTTGTGCGAGATGACCACGCATTCGTCGGCGTCGGTCACGCGGCTGTCGTCCCAGGGTGGCACGGCGGGCAGGGGCGCGCGCGGCACCTCGGCAATGGCCTGGGCCGCCGCGCGCGCGTACACCATGCATTCCACCAGCGAGTTGCTGGCCAGGCGGTTGGCGCCGTGCAGGCCGGTGCAGGCGGTCTCGCCGATGGCGAACAGGCCCTGCAGGTCGGTGCGCCCGGCCAGGTCGGTGAGCACGCCGCCGCAGGTGTAGTGGGCCGCCGGCACCACGGGAATGGGCTCGCGCGTGATGTCCAGCCCCAGCTCGGCGCAGCGCGCCAGGATGTTGGGGAAGTGCAGTTGCAGGAAGCGCGGGCTCTGGTGCGAGATGTCCAGGTGCACGCAGTCCAGGCCGTGCTTCTTCATCTCGAAGTCGATGGCGCGCGCCACCACGTCGCGCGGCGCCAGCTCGGCGCGCGCGTCGTGCTGCGGCATGAAGCGCGTGCCGCCCTTGCTGGCGGGCAGCTTGAGCAGCCCGCCCTCGCCGCGCACGGCCTCGGTGATGAGGAAGCTCTTGACGTGCGGGTGGTACAGGCAGGTCGGGTGGAACTGGATGAACTCCAGGTTCGCCACGCGGCAGCCCGCGCGCCACGCGGCGGCGATGCCGTCGCCCGTGGCCGTGTCGGGGTTGGTGGTGTAGAGGTAGACCTTGCCCGCGCCGCCCGTGGCCAGGATGGTCTGCGGCGCGCGGAAGGTGACGACCGCGTCGGCGGCTTCGTCCAGCGCGTACAGCCCCAGGCAGCGCGGCGCGCCCGGCAGCCCGAGCTTGCGCGAGGTGATCAGGTCGACCAGCGTGTGGTGCTCGAACAGCGTGATGCCGGGCGTTTCGCGCACCACGTCGATCAGCGTGCGCTGCACGGCGGCGCCGGTGGCGTCGGTGGCGTGCACGATGCGGCGCGCGCTGTGGCCGCCCTCGCGCGTGAGGTGCAGCGCCCCGTCCTCCTGCGAGAACGGCACGCCCAGGCCCTGCAGCCAGCGGATGGCGTCGGGCGCGTTCTCCACCACGAAGCGCGTGGCCGCCAGGTCGCACAGGCCGGCGCCGGCCACCAGCGTGTCCTGCACGTGCGCGTCGAAGCTGTCGCCCTCGGCCAGCACGGCGGCGATGCCGCCCTGGGCCCAGCCGCTGGCGCCGTCGTGCAACTGGCGCTTGGTCAGCACGGCCACGCGGTGGGTGGGGGCGAGCCGCAGCGCGGCGGTGAGCCCGGCGAGGCCGCTGCCCACGATGAGCACGTCGAAGTCTTGGGTTGTCATGGCAGGGAGGGGAAAAGGGCGTTCAAGCCGGGGTATAGGCCAGACGCACGTAGATGGGCGCGAAGGCTTCGGCCTGGGTAATTTCGATCAGCGTTTCCTTGGCCAGCTCCAGCAGCGCGATGAAGGTCACCACCATCACGGTGCTGCCTTTCTCGGGCTGGAACAGGTCCTCGAACTCCACGAAGCGCCGCCCCTGCAGCGCACGCAGCACCATGCCCATGTACTCGCGCACCGAGAGCTCCTCGCGCGTGATGCGGTGGTGCTGCACCAGCTTGGCGCGTTTCAGGATGTCGCGCCAGGCGTCCTGCAGGTCGCTCAGCTGCACCTCGGGAAAGCGCGGCGCCAGGCTCTGCTCGATGGTCACCTGCGCCTTCAGGAAGTCGCGCCCGTACTGCGGCAGGTTGCCCAGTTGCCGGGCGGCGAGCTTCATCTGCTCGTATTCGAGCAGGCGGCGCACCAGCTCGGCGCGCGGGTCTTCGGCTTCCTCGGCGCCTTCCTGCTTCTTGGGCGGCAGCAGCATGCGCGACTTGATCTCGATGAGCATCGCCGCCATCAGCAGGTACTCGGCCGCCAGCTCCAGGTTGCGGCTGCGGATCTCATCGACGTAGGCCAGGTACTGGCGCGTGACGCCGACCATGGGGATGTCGAGGATGTTGAAGTTCTGCTTGCGGATCAGGTACAGCAGCAGGTCCAGCGGGCCCTCGAAGGCTTCGAGGAACACCTCCAGCGCATCGGGCGGGATGTACAGGTCCTGCGGCAGCGCGAACAGCGGTTCGCCGTACAGGCGCGCCAGCGCCACCTGGTCGACCACGTCGGGCATGGCGGCCGGTGGCGGGGGCGCATCGGCGTCGCTCCCGGGGCCCCTGCCTGCTACTGCTTGCATAGCTGCCAGCGCTTGCCAGTATTGGCCTGGAGCCTGTTTTTACTGCTTATCGGTCTGGCTGTAGGCGTAGTACACGTAGGACTTCTGCGCCACGCGGCCGGCGCGGTAGTCGTCCCACAGCGTGCGGTCCACGTTCTTGTCCCACAGCAGCGCGCGGCCGGCCTGCTGCTGGGCGTCCAGCTCGGGCTTCTGCGTCTTCATCTGGTTGATGAACTGGGTGGTTTCGGATTGGTAGTCGGGACGGCGGAAAATAGACATGGACGGTAAACCTCTCAGAACCCTCGATTTTAGCGACACACCCATGAAGCCCTTGAACCGTATCACCCGCCTGCTGGGCGCTGGCGCGCTGGCCCTGCTCGCCCTGGCGGGCTGCGACGCCCAGCGCATCCGCGAACTGGAGGAAGACGTCTCCACCGAGGCCGACGTGCGCGAGCGCTTCGGCGAGCCCGACGGCATCTGGCAGGAGAGCGACGGCGGCCGCACGCTGGAGTACAACCGCCAGCCCATGGGCCACCAGAACTACATGATCACCATTGGCCCCGGCGGCAAGATGACGGCGCTGCGCCAGGTGCTGGCGCCGCACCAGTTCGCCAAGGTGCAGCCGGGCATGGACAAGGAGGCCGTGCGCCGCCTGCTGGGCAAGCCCGCCAAGCAGATGGCCTTCGCGCTCAAGCAGGAAACCGACTGGGACTGGAACTGGATCGACCCGCCGAGCCGCGAAATGGTCTTCACCGTGACCTTCGGCGCCGACGGGCGCGTGCTGCGTTCGGGCAGTATGGAGAAGATGCGCGACGGCGCGTGACCCTGGTTCACTTATGGCGCGATCTTGCGCTTGAGCGCGCGCGCCACCGGCGGCGGCAGGCTGGGCAGCGACTTGAGCAGCCACGGCAGCACCTTGCGCTTGGCTCCGGCGAGCGATTCGGGCACCAGCGCCTCGATCACATGCGGGCCGGGGTGGGCCAGCGCATGTTCCAGCGCCTGGCAGAAGTCCTCGGCCGTGCGGGCGCGCACCGCGTGCACGCCCATGCCTTGGGCCAGTTGCGCGAAATTCAGCACCGGCCCCTTCAGGTCGAGCTGCGACTTGGCCTTGGGGCCCGCTTCCTCGGCGCCCACGCGCTCCAGCTCCACGTTCAGCACCGAGTAGCTGGCGTTGTTGAAGACCACCGACACCACGTGCAGGTGCTCGCGCGCCATGCTCCACAGCGCCTGGATGGTGTACATGGCCGTGCCGTCGCCGATCAGCGCGATCACCGGGCGATCGGGGCAGGCGATGGCCGCGCCCACGGCGTTGGGCAGGCCCTGGCCGATGGCGCCGCCCGTGAGCGTGAGCAGGTCGTGGCGCGGGCAGCCCGCCGTCATCGTGCCCAGCATCAGGCCGGAGGTGATGGCTTCGTCGATCAGGATGGCGTTCTCGGGCAGCAGGTGGCCCACGGCCTTGCAGACCTTGGGCGCGGTGAGCGGCCCGCGCGGGCGCTCCGGGCGCCGGGCGGGGGCCAGCGGCGGCTCGGCGGTGGCGCCCAGCACGGCGGCGAGTTTCTCCAGGCTGGCCGCCGCGTCCTGCTCGGGGTTGCTCAGCGTGTGCACCGTGCAGCCCTCGGGCACCAGGTCGCTGGCCTTGCCGGGGTAGGCGAAGAACGAGACGGGGGGCTTGGCATCCACCAGCACCAGGTGCCGCGCGCCCGCCAGTTGCACGCCCGCCAGCTCGGCCAGATAGGCCACGCGCTCGACGAAAGGCAGACCCGCGCCGCGCTCCATGCGGGTGGGGAAGACCTCGGCCAGCAACTGCACACCGCTGTGCGCGGCGATGCGCGCGGCGGCCCGCAGCGCGCCCTCGCGCAGCGCGTGGCAGCCGAGCAGAACGATGGTTTTCTCGCCCGAGCGGATGGCCTGCGCGACGGCCTGCACGGCTTCGTCGCTCGCGGTGGCGGGCGTGGGCGCCGCCGGGGGCGGGCAGGGCTGGCCGCCTTCGCCCCACGACACGTCGGCGGGCAGGATCAGCGTGGCCACCTGGCCCGGCAGGCCGCGCGCGGCGGCGATGGCGTCCGCCGCGTCCCGGCCCAGCGCGGCGGTGCTCTGCGCGGTGCGCACGAAGCCGGGCGAGACGTTGCGCGCCACGGTCTCGATGTCGGACTGCAACTGCGCGTCGTAGCGCGTGTGGTACGTGGCGTGGTCGCCCACGATGTTCACCACCGGCACCTTGCCCTTGCGCGCGTTGTGCAGGTTGGCCAGGCCGTTGCCCAGGCCGCAGCCCAGGTGCAAGAGCGTGGCGGCGGGCTTGCCGGCCATGCGCGC